>JAABUW010006045.1_pt1 | contig 15403 bp, 30 predicted proteins | sample 5560081 | NCBI WGS metagenome assembly JAABUW01 (sample SAMN10711882, study PRJNA513363) | rock metagenome | isolation source: Antarctica rocks | place: Antarctica: Victoria Land, Knobhead sud | reverse complement strand
TCCTGCTTGCAAATGATTTGGATTGGCTTGAGGACACGTGCTGCAGGCTCACAATGGCAAAAGACACAAAGCCGGACCCAAGCAGCAGCTGAAAGCAGCCAGGAGTGCGCGACGGAGGTTCGATACGATGCGCAGGTGTACAACATGAAGCAGGCGCAGGCGGACATCGAGAGCGTGTACAGCATGGGCCTCTTTGACGACGTCAACATCCTGCCGTCGCCGGCCGAGGACTCGACTGCCGACGCGCCAAAGGTGCAGCGGAAACTGTGTCTGGTTCATTGACTCCTCAATCTGAGAAGACCACTCACTGATCCAGGGTTCAAGATCACTGCAGCAGCTTCTGGAGTGCAAGGACAAGCATCTCGTCTGCAGGCTGCTAGGACAACGGCTGCGGCCTCACCTGCGCCACGCAGGCTGCTCTCCGACGTGGAAACGCCTGCCACATGTGTGTTTGCGTCGTCCCCGCAGATGGACCTGACGCTGAACATCGTGGAGCGGAAGACGGGCGGCCTCAGCGCGGGTGGCGGCATCTCCGCACAGGTGAGCGCTCCAGACCGGTGTTGCAAACTTCACTGCCCGGATGACATGGCAAGGTGCCTTCAGACGAGGCTCAATAATGGTGCAGGTCCACGTCGCTGTCTCAGCAGCACGTCCCTGTCCGTGACACAGGACTGGGCTGACTTGTTCAAGGTCGGCGTCACCCTGAGCGCAGGGGCACGCGGACGGGGCGATGCCCGGCTTCATCGGGTCCTTCTCCTACAGCCAGCGCAACCTGTTCGGCCTCAACCAGAAGCTGGCCGCCACCGTCGAGCTCGGCCAGGTGGATGTGGAGATTTTACCCAGCTTTGAAATCTCTGATCATCCGGCACGGAGCTTAGAAGATGGGACCGGCATCTGCACTGCATGCCTGCAGCCAGAACTTAGCGGATGCAGAAGGCGGCTCATGTAGTGGAGTGTTGAAGGCTGTCGGATGTCTGCACACTCCGCCTCCGCAGACGCAGGATTTGAAGGAAATGTCTGAAGGACGTGTGTAACAAAACATGTGATGTCATGGCGGCAGGTGGACAGCCTGTTCCGGATATCGCACACGGACCCGTGGGTGGGCGGCGATGCACACCGCACCAGCCGCACCATCAACTTCCAGGCGCGCCCCTGTGCATGACACTCCATCTTGACTGCACTCTCGTTGGCGGCTCTTGACCTTGAGGCTTGCTGGGGGTTGTGCCAGGCACCGTCGCTGCCTTGTGGCAGGGGCGGCAATGCTGGCAAGGGCCAGGCGCATCAGTCCCTGCACTGGGCTCTGCCTAGCCGCAGCGTCATCATGTCCTTCCTCTGCAACATCTGTGAGTTGATCCCTGGGTTTGTGGCAGAGCCCCCTTTGTTTGCAACTTGCCGCAGAACACACGGACGAGCGGCAACGCGATCCATGGGCGCGTGCCGGACGAGCCGGAGCAGCGGCCTGAGGTTGGCGGCGCCGACGGCGCGGCAGCCGCGGACGCCTGCGCCGACGGCAATGTCATTGTCGCGCGCCTCCTCGGCGGCGTCGAGTACGGCCGCCCCCTGGCTCAAGGTCGATCCTTTCTCCTTTACCTTTCTTATTGCTCCTTGCTTCATCTCCTTCGTGAGTAGTCTGTCATGGCCTTTCCTCGCGTGCCTCCTCGCCGGCGTCGAGTACGCCGCCCCCCTGGCAGCAGGTGTGCATAGGTGTACCGCCAACATGTCCTGGCAGTTTGTTGGCAGCTGCGTCCTGGCAGCGCTTGATGCAGCCGACACTGCCCATCCCTCGAGCAAGGTCCGACGATTCGAGCTGGGTCCTGACGGCAAATGCGAGCCGATGTGGAATCGAGGCTGATGGGTTCCATTGTGCTGCAGGGTGGGCGGGCACGCTGGGCGTGAACTGGCAGCGCGCAAAGTGCCTGGACGAGCACGGGCGCGCGCTGCAGCAGGACGTGTACGGCAGCCCCCTCACCTTCAGCGGCGGCGACTCCGACACCATGGCCCTCGCCCTCCTGCGCGCCGTCTACTCGTGCGCGCTCCTCTCGATTTAGTTACTTTGACACATGACCCAACTACACTCATATTGATATATGCCCCAACTACATCATCTTAGAGGCTCAAGGACACCGACTAAGAAATGTCAAGAAAACGACCTTCAGCGGCGGCGACTCCGACACCATGGTCCTTGCCCTCCTGCCCGCTGTCGACTCACGCGTGCTGACTGGGATTTTTTCCCTTCTCCTGCCTATTGTCGAGCCAAGAGTCCAGATGCTCGTGAAGTGACAGCTCGCCTGACGTGGCACAGGCGACCTGCAACACCACGCGCTCGCCGTCGGGCAGTGGAGGCACATGTAGCAATCATCAAAACTGAACAGGGCTGCCGGGCACAGGGGGCGGGGCCAGGGCGGTGGCGACACGCAGGCAGTGGTGTCAATGGAGCAGGCGCTGCCGCTGCGCGCCAACTGGCTCAACTTCAACCGTTTCCGCGCACGCGCCGAGCACACGCTGCCGCTCGGCCGTAAAGGCTACCGGCTGCTGCTGTGCGGCAAGGGTGCGCCGCCTGCCGGCCCCGGCAGTTCCCTCTTGTATATGGTCCTCCAGTCAAAATGGAGTGCAGCTGTACTTGGCGCTGGGGCATTGCTACAGATGCGCTGCTGGAAGCGGTTCAACATCGGTTTGTCCACACAGAGTCCCCTCCACATCTTCCTTATTGTATTGAGTGGACACTCCAAATATGTGTGACCTTGCAGTTGTGTTTGTGCGGCTCTGAGGGGGGCATGATACCGGTAGTGGGAGGCTTCCAAATTCAAACTTTATTCAATTTGTGTTTTGTCTGCAGGCGGCATGATAGTGGGGGACCTGCCACCGTATGAGGCGTTCCCCATAGGCGGCACCAACAGCGTGCGCGGCTACAGCGAGGGCGGCGTCGGCTCCGGCCGCAACTACGCCGCCGGCACCGCCGAGTTCCACTTCCCGCTCTTCAAGCCCATCCAGGTGCAGCTCACTCATTATGAAATGATGACAATCATTCTATGGGTGACAAGTGCATTGGCGGCATTGCCAAGTTCCACGATCCGCTCTTCAAGCCCATCCAGGTGCTGGGTTTTGACGTCGCAGTCTGATTTGCGTTTCGCTCATCTACCTTTTGGCACTGCCGACTGCCTCCTCCCGCTCTCAAGCCCATCCGAGCAGGGTGCCGGCATTGCTGTTTGCAGGAATGTCTCCACATTGCCGAGACTCTGGACCTTGCGGAAACCGGAATTGTGCTTGGACTGGAAAGCGGGGGAAATTACAGGTTCGACTCTGCCCGTTGCGTACGCAGGGCACGCTCTTCTGCGACTACGGCACGGACATGAACAGCGGCATGAGCGTGACGGGCGACCCGGCAGGGGCGCGCGGCAAGCCCGGCACCGGCTACGGATACGGCGCCGGCGTGCGCGTGGACTCCCCCGTGGGCCCCCTGCGCCTGGAGTACGCCTTCAACGAGGCCGGCTTCCGCCGCTTCCACCTCGGCATCGGCAGCCACTGAGACGGAGGGCAGCCAGCTGAGGGGCAAAAGCCACCGAGAGGGGCCATAGCGCTGGGGAAGAAGGCCGGCTTCCGCCGATGCCAGCTCGGCATCGGCAGCTGTTGAGGGGGAAAACAGTCGACGGCTGCCGAGGGACGGACGCGCTGCGCTGGTCCAACTGCCACAACGCTTGCAAAAACTGACGAGGACCCAGTATGGCATCATTGCGGCGTCAGCCTGCGGACAACCAGGAGGGACCAGCATGTGGCACAGGACAGGCCGCAACGCACCAGGGGAGCTTGACTATGCTAGGCATTGTCTTGACGTTGGCATGCAGCATGCCCATTTCACGTTGTGGGGGGAGGCATCCAGTGCGTGCTGCATGCGGGACAGGACTCGGCATCAATGCGAATTGAACTCAAGTTTTAAGTCAGTTTGGGTCGACCGACGATGTACTTTGTGCCTCAGTTTGTGCAATACATACATAGCCTATTCAAACTGTATCTTGGCCGCGCCTCATCGCCAATCAGCCAAGCCTCGGCAACACTATCTAGCTGACTGAAGGTTAACTTCAATTGCGCCCCACGTCGACCGGAGTGTGGCAATCCAAGGGCATGTCCTTCAAGGTTGGAGGCGCTTGGGGTCACGCGGGAACCTGCGCACAGCAATGTGTCCAGGCACTCAGGCAAAGCTTGACACACACAAGGCACATTGTTAATGCAGCTGGTGCAAACAGGCCACTGTGCTCGCGTGATCGGGAGTAGCGCCCTCGACAATCAGCGCGCAAACATTCCGCTGTGCCTCCCTAGCTATGGACCGCCAGCCCAAGCGCATCATGACCCCACAGACCAACAGGTGCCGAATCTCTTTTGTAGGCAACAGACGCAAACAGCTCGGTGGCCACAAGAGGTTTCCGCGCAATCCAAGTGCGTGAAGGAGGGGCGTACATGGAGGTGAGGCGGATGTTGCCGAGGGCGCAGAAGAGCATGACGACACGCTCCAGGCCGACGCCGATGCCGCCGTGCGGCGCGCAGCCGTACTTGAAGGCGTCGATGTACGACTGGATGGTCGGCACCTCGATCTCGTGCACCTTGGCGCGCTCTGCACGCCGCACGCAGCAAAGATGTGGATCAGCGCTGGGGCGTTTTGAGGGCGGACGCTGAGCCGCTTTTGGCGTCGCAAGGCAAATGTGCTCTGTCACAACCTCTGTCACAAACCTATGTCTCAGTGGCCACCTCTGAGGGGGCCACCTCCACACCATGCTGACAGCTCCAGTTGTCGTGCCGAGAATGACAGAACCGACAATGGAGCGGGAGGGAGCTTCTTTCGTGAGGAGCAGCAACTGCGCTCACCCACAAGGAGGTCGGCGTCATGGATGCGCTGCGCGCCGGAGATGATCTCCTCGCCGCGGATGAAGACGTCGAAGGAGTTGCTGAGCTCCGGGTTGTCGGGGCACGGCATCGTGTAGAATGGCCGCACCTGTGCCGCAGCCACTTCATCATGTGAGATGAGCATCGAGTCATGTGGCTCACATGACTGTCTGACATGGCTGCTCGCTTGAGGTGGTTGGCAGCTGCAGCAGGCGCCGCCGCGCCACACGTTGACATCGCTGGAAGACGTGTCGCAGCAGCAGCAACAGCGGCCGGCAAAGGACAGGAGGCACGGCGTCGCGGAAAAGCGGTGTGCAGGGTGAGGCCAATCGCGCCACAGCGACGGCAGGTGCGAGCACAGTGGAGCGCACGGCGAGGGGGTAGCGGTGCAGGATGAAGAAGTCGGTCATGTACTTCTCCCGGACCAGCTTGCCCAGCGACCGCTCCAGCTCCGTGGTCAGGTCCCCCATCGGGTCCGCCTGCACGATGAAGATGTTCCATTTTGATGATTCTTGTGGCAAGATGCACATAGGTTGTTTCTGTTTGTTCCCAGGCCCTCCCCCATAGGGTCCGCCTTCATGAACACGGCGTGCGCACACTCAGAACGCAGTGAGCGGAGAAGCCTGGGCTGCAGTGCCATCCAGTCAGTCTGAAGCCGCAGGCTCCCATGCAGCGGGATACGCGCTTCACACGGCAGTCGCAGGGGGGATGCTTGCTTGGCATTGGGCCATGTCGTCCACTGGCCGCCAGAACCTGTGGTCCGTTCCTTGGGAGTTTTCAGGAGCCCAACATACCTTGCAGCCGGCGTCCTTCTGCATCTGGACTCCCTCAGAATATACCTCAAATATTTTGCGAAATGCGATATCTCGACTGGTACGCTGCGCACCTCGCAGCCCACATTGCGCAGCATTCGAGTGCCCATGGCAAGCTGCGCACCTCGCAGCCGTCGTCGCGCAGCATCTTAATGCCCTCACAATGCTATCTTGGCAACTTTGAGATGATGTGGCATTTGACATTCCAAGGGTGAGCAGCGCACGTCATAGCCGGCGTCCTTCAGCATCTGGATGCCTTCGGCGAACTCCAGGCGCAGCGTGTCCGGCAGCCACAGCAGCGGCTCGAAGGGGTGCTGCGCGTTGATCGCCGCCAGCTCCTTGCCTGCAGCGGACCACGATCAAGAGCGCGTTTCAAGACCCGCCGCTGAAGTCAGCCTGCACGGCAGCGCGCTGGGCGGCTGTGCATTCGCCTGATGCCAGCGACGCGCTGCGACCGTGCGGTCACAGCCAAGCTGCCGTCTTCGCTGGCAAGCACAAGCGCTCGTTGTGCAGTGCAAATCACACGCGAACCGCCGCGGCAAATGCGGTAATTGACAATCCACAGGGCGCCGCACCGTAGGAGTGGGTGAGGCCCTCGAAGATGTGGCGGAACAGCTTGTCGATCATGTCCAGCACCTGGAGGTGCAAACAAAAGCTTGTGAGCCCAAGATGGTCTGGGAACTTGGGGGAACGGGGAGGAGCCCCGCGAGCGCTTGGGCCCGCAATCTGTTCGACATGCAGTTGCCTTCCCACATGCAGGTTCCGGGGGAAGACAATCGCAGCACCTCGAAGTAGTGCTCCTTGATCTCCATCTCAAAGTCCAGCCCCGTGAACTCGCACAGGTGGCGGTGCGTGTACGACTTCTCTGCCCTGCACAACAAAAATTCAGCCGTGAAGCCCAGCCCAATCGAATGGTTGCAGCAAGCTCCTGGTGTCAGTCGCGCAGCAGGCAATCTGGAAGTTTCAGGGGGCGAGGCACTTGGATTTGTACATTCGCAGATTGACTGTTGGCACGCCGTCTCTTGCGCACCTACTACGCGGCAATCAGCAACTCCCTGTCATACTGCAGACATGTGGCAACAGTGGGCAAGGGCGCTGATCTTCCAACGCGAGCAGCAGCCACCAGTGAGCAGGATCAGAAGGCGCACCGGAAGACGGGGCCGACCTCGAAGACGCGGCCCATGTCGGCGCAGATGGCGGTCTGCTTGTAGAACTGCGGCGACTGCGCCAGGCACGCCGGCTGCCCCATGTAGTCCAGGTGGAACACGCTTGCGCCGCCTGCATTCGAAAGCCATTTCACTGTGGCTGAAACGAAGGTTGCTATGGTGTGACTGTCGAGCCAGGCAGACCGGCTGCCCCATGTAGTCCAGGTGGTGCACGTTTGCGCCGCCTGCACATCATGCGCATAGTGCCATCATCTTTCAACCATGCAGCATATGATCAGAAGCCTTCGTAGGGTTGCCAGCTGTGGCAGCAGCCTAGCGGATCAAGCCAGGCAGGCGCAATAGGGGGCTGTGGCCCGTCCGCGTGAACACCACCCTCCGGACAGCTGAACACGGCTATCAAAGTGGCCGCGCCCCTCAGCGGGTTCCGAAAAGCGCACCCTCGCTGGCGCCGCCGATGAGCTTGGGTGTGTGGATCTCCACAAAGCCCTCCGACCGCATGAGCTCCCGGAACAGCTGCGACACGCCCGACTGCACCCGGAAAATGGCCTGGTTGGCAGCCGTGCGCAGGTCGATCTGCCGGTTGTCCAGCCGCGTGTCGCGGTTCACCGTCGCCATCTTCTCGCCCGCCGCCTGCGGGTCAGCGTGGGAAAAGCTGTTGATGGCATGCATATTCATCGATGGTCTGAGTGCCAGGCGTGTCTGCACTGTTTAATTCGTTTGCGCGGCTCTGCAGCGCTGTGATAAGGTGTGCCTGGGCGCCACCCAACAACGCGTCACAACTCTGCGCGTCGACAGCCGCATGCCAGCAAAATGCAGTCCTGCCACCACGCAGTGGCAGCCGTTCCGGCACCGCAAGCCGGTATGCGAAGCCACAGAAAGCAGATGCCGCAGCGGAGCACCAGCGCCGCTGCAATCTGCGCCTCCGACCGCGAGGCGTCGGCCAGCTCCAGCGGGAGCGCCGCCGCTCGGTGGATGCACCTGACCGCCGTCACCTTCAGCTCCACCTGCAGGGCGGAGGCAGCAGCGCAAGTCTGAACGTCAGTGCGGTGTTAACCAAAAGTTCAGACGCTCTGTGTGCCGGCGGCGTGCTTTGTGCTGGAGCAATTGTCACATGAGTTGCATGATGCTGTCCATGGTGCTAATATAAGGTGCTGCAGATGCCGCAAGTGCGGATTCTGCCGCCGCACTCGTGCATCCCTGCTTCGCGAAATCGCCTGCCGCCACCGACGCCCGCAAAGCGTCGGGGCACATGCCCGTGACTCGGCTAGACTGCGGCCAGCACATGGCACAGCTGACAGATGTGTGACGGGCATCTCATCTCACCTGGGACTGCGTGCACGACTCCACGGGGTTTGCCGGCACCGCGACCACGCCCTCCACGTCCACGATGGACTCCCGGCTGACGTTTGTCGCGTACTTCACCATGCCCTGCCGCAAAGCAGCGCGCATGTTTCAGGCTTTAGTTTTTACATCCAGGTCGTTGGCTGGCTCCCGCCGTGCGATCGCCTACCATGTGGGATCTCAGCCGGCTTGGGACGCCGTAATTGTGAGAAAGCAGAATGCACCGGCGGGTCGGATACGCGCGCGCGGAGCTCACCTTGCTGACGGTTTTGTCGTCAACGAAGAGCACCGCCTGCACTGTGGCGCTGGTGGCGGACTGACGCAGCACCAGAAATGCGGACTTGCCCTTGCCCCGCACTGTGTGCAGCCGCCCCCGCACGAGCACCTGCGTCAAAGGCGGCGGCATGTTGATGCGTTCACATTTCGTAGAAGAGCGTCCTCGCCTTCCGTTCCGCCCCACACCAGCCCCTGCATGGAAGTAGCAGGCAGGACATCGTCTTCTGCGTACATGGCTCCTAAAGGGCATGTCCGCCTTAGAATGCCGCCCCCGCACCAGCATCTGCCGCACCTGCTGCCGCAGGGCAGGACGCCTGCCCTCCCTACTGTCTGGGTCATGGCCCTAGAGGCGGTCCAACCTCCGGCAGGTGCAGTCGGGCAGCGGGCGGACGCCGTCCCACGAGTTCGGAAGGGCAGCGGCGCCGCTCATGCGCATAACCCTGCCTCTGCCGAGCTTCCCAATGCCAGAACTTGCTGATGAGCCCAGTCTGCATGCAGCGTGCAGATGGCACAGCCGCAGCAGCTGTCGCGCCGGTGACGGCTGGGGGTCGTTACAGTAAGTTTTGCCTACACAGAACGCTTGATTGCATGGACCAGCATTCATGATGCAGGTATTGTACAAGTCTTTGTGCACCTGCTGGTCCTTCAGCTCGGGCGTGAGCGTGTCGATCGGCGTCCACGTGCGCCCGCTGATGCTCTCGCTGCGGACCAGCTTAACATCGCCGTACTGCGAGCCCAGCGGGTCACTGGGGTCCGGCTGCGTGGGCACTTCCGCCTGCTTGCCGCGCGCTGCTGCCTGCGTGGGAGTTTCGATGCAGCAGATCACCGATTGGTACATGCCGCCGCATGTCAGCACGCAATGCGCTGCACGGAGGATACATCGTGGTGCACACCACACGTTTGCTTGCCGGATGACAAAGAGCCGCGGTCGCACCCTCTCAGCCTTTTTGTCGGCCTTCTTGTCGCCCTTGCCACCTTTGCCCTGCAGTCGGAACGATCTCGGGTCCACCTACATCGCGAAAGTCAGCCATCTGTGCGAGCGGACACCATGCGTGCGCGGCAGCTCACCGCAGCCGTGGGCTCGGGCAGCGGCTCCCGCTCGTCCCACCACATGATTGCTCCCCGTTAGGTGCGGTTTTGCGAGTCTCGATCAATGCCAAACCTTTACTATTAGTGTTCAGTACACTGTCGAATTCTGTGTAACAGTAACGCAAGTCCAGCAGTGATGTAGCATTATCAAACACGTCAAGAACATGCCAAAGTGGCAGCTTCTGTAAGTTTGGGCTCGCGAGGCCGCCAGAATCACGTGACCGCCCTCTGTCGCAAACGTTTGCAAATGATTGGGCATTCGCCTTTGTCGCTTGTCCCTATTTCCTCTCACGTGACGTTGCAAAGGTGCGGACAGGCTACCAAGCGTTCGCGTGGCGATCCCATGACGCTTTCTCAGAGGCGGCGGCACCGCGTACCTCCGAGACATGCATTCCCGCTGCACAAGCAAGCCCTCTTAAGTCCGCGGCCACAGCAGCGGCTTCAGCGCCAGCAGCGACACCCCCGTACCGATGACGAGCACCATCACCGGCAGCACGACCTCGTGAAGGGTCTCGTACCACGAGCTGCCCTGCCAGCGCCGCGCCGGCTGCCCCTCGCCGCTGTCAGCGTCCAGCGGCAGCGCCTGCACATGTCAACAGATTGTAATGAATCATACTATGACTCTGAGGAATGAACTAAGAGCTTGGAAACTTGTCAGTGACCTAGCCTTCCGTCCTCTGGACCACAGGATTTGCTGGGAGAAGCTGCAAAAGCTACAACAGCTGCTACCGCCAATCTGCCTTCCATGCAGCAGGCGTAGCCCACCTGCTCGCAGGCCTGCCGGCGGAGCATGAGGTGTAGCGCGACCGGGATGAGGTAGCACACGGCGGCGACGGCCGTGGCGCCCGTGATGGCGAAGATCTTCTCCGCGTAGTCCGGGAATGCGAGTGCCACGCCCAGGCTACGACAAGAAAGCGCGCGTCCGGTCGGATTATCTTTGATGCTGTTCTGATGTAGAATTGTCTGGACCAGCAGCGGTCGTTGGGCTCGGCAGCGGTCGCTGGGTTCGGCCTCGCCAACTGGTGTCCAGCACACGCAGGCGCGACCCAGCCGTGGCGGTCTCTGCACAAGCAGGCGCACCAAAACCCTTATGATTGCATTGCAGGCCCCTACCTGCTGGCGACGATGAGGGCGGTCAGCGCCGTGTGCCGCCGTTGGGAGAAGGCCGCGTCCTCGCCCGCCAGCAGGCAGTCCAGCGTGTACCGCAGCGACAGCTGCAGTGGAGAAAGGAACCACTTATCGGATCGAAGCGCATATCACACTGTTGCCACAGCTGCGACACCACGACGGCCGTATTGCCTCTTGTGTCTCAAGGGTCCCCGCAGCATAAGCAATGCACAGACGCGGTTGTGTGGTCTTGGTGCAGGCGTGATGTGACATATACTCTCGCCTCCATCAGACATGACAGTGTTGACAGTGGGATCGCATCCGCACCAGTCAATGCGCATCAGTCACACCTGAATCGGCGGTATGCTAATAGCCAGGTACGCCACGAGCACGGCGTCAAGCACGCCTTCGGCATGGCCACCCAGCCAGCTGTTCTTCAGCAGATCACCCTGCGTCGCCAGCCCGAAGCGCGCCGCGCCGAAGATGCCTATGAGTCCGTACACCGCCAATGCGACACCTGCAAGGGCCAGCAGATGTCCGTGTCTTGTGTGCACGATTGGGCAAGGGGAAGGGGCGAGGTTGAGGTATGACTTCAGAATATTCAGAGCCAGAGCAGGGAAAGGTCGGGGAAGTGACAGCAAGAATTGGGTGCCCAACAGGCTTGCGCACCCATGACGACAATATTGACAGCTTGCTTGGTCAGCCGGATGCCCAGCTCCCCTCGAGGCATCTCATGAACTAGAGGCATCAGCTGCGCAACAGCACGGCAGGCTCAGTCAACAGAAACAGAAACTGCTGACGCGTTGACGCATGCCGTTTTGTGGGCAGCAGGTCACCGGGCGAAATGCCAGTCGAATGTTTCAACTCCTGGGCGAGTGCACTGTGTAAAACATGCCGGTGGGACGCTTGTCCAACTCAATGAGAGCGGGTAGCACGTACCATGGGTTGTAAGTAAAAGGCAAAGCCTAGCACAGCAAAAGCTTCTGGAAGATCCGGCGTCCACTGCTGTAGATCTTGATCACACCATCAAGATCTACTGCAGTATGGTCGTTGTATTGTCGCATAATGCAGTAGGATCGATGTGTTATTGTCTCGGAACACGCAGAGACAGCAAAGACCAATGACACATGGACGTGCACACGGAGGACACCCTCACACATACTCACGTTCATGGACCACACTTTCAGCTCTCCAGAGTGGACGGCAGGGAAGCCGGCTGTCCATGCCGCATGGATGACGATAACTATAAGAGAGAGACAAAGAGGTTTTAGCACGAGGTCAATGGGATTTGTAGACCATGATGGTATATGATGTATGACATGGAAGTTTCCCAGGCCATACAAACCACCATCAACGCCCTACCTATGATGGCGATGACCACGAAAAAGCCCATGTACGAGGCTGTCTCCAGCTGCGAAAGAATTCTGTTTGGTGAGCATGGCGCCGGTCGCACCAGTGCGTCTCCTGGTCTTGCTATCGCCAGATGCTCGTAACGCTTGATGCGTGTCATTCAGAGCATCTCAGTCTGGGAGAGCACTCGCACCGATCGCATGCGTCTGAGACAACACAGCGGAAACACCAGGACGACGGCCAGCAGTATGAGGATGACGCGCCCGTTGGCCGCCAGCACCCAGCCTGGGGATATGGATGCAGCAATGCATCAGAAGGCGCCCGACTGCCTCGCTGCACGCGACGACATGCATATTGCCGAGCGCAGCAGAGACAAACCACTCCCTGCAGGAGCCTCTTCAATCGCACCTGGCGGTGAGCCCAGCCACAGCTTGTTGACGGCACGAAGGCTGGCGTCGTGCAGCAGAGCAAAGTCGCCGCACAGCGTGCCAAACAGCAAAAGGAACAGCGAGATCTGGGTGATGACCTGCACACAATGCAAATAGATGCATTCAGCTCTCCATAGAGCACATCCCCTTCAAGCCATGTGAATCGCGCGCGTTGGCGCATGCACGCAGGTCGATTCATGCTGCGTTCTTCACCGAACACCTTCCAGGGCTTGCCGCCAATCGCCTCCGCCACGCCCTCGTAGCTGTCGTGCCCGGTCCGTCCCGCCGCACGAAGCAGCAGCGCGCATGTGTGAGCATTGCAGTAACCGACCACCAGCATCGTCGTTATGCCCAGCAGGATGCCGGTGCGCGAAAACGCGAAGGGCAGCGGCAGCACCGAGCTGCATGGCACGCTCAACCAAAATGTTATTGAAAGCTGTGGCGTTTCAATGCGTGATGTTCGACATTTTCCTTGCATGCGCCGAACCTGCCGAGGATTGACAGCGTCAGCGTCGCTGCCGCTGACACGAGCGCCCTGCGCGGTGTCTCGGACGATTTGCCATTGCCGCCTGCTACTGGTGTTGCTGCGTCATCTAGGAGCGGCTGTGTGTCTGCCATGTATATTGGCGTTGCCGAGGCTGCGTGCGCGCTGTGCTACGGCGCCATGTGCCGTCTGCAGGAGTCGATAGTCTCCCCTAGACCTGACGTTGGTGCACTCAAATGCAGAACGATACCACTCCAGGCTTGGTGCTACGGATTTAAATTGGAGTTCGCCTGAAGGCTGCCAGACGCTGTCCAGAATCCGCTCAATCTTTGCAAGCTTCAGGATCGCTGAACGTCATTTTCGATGGGTTTGGAGTGCTGATGTCCGAGTGGCAGCTGTAATGATGGGAATCACAGGCGCGCAAGTTGAGAATGGACCGCTGGCTGACTCGGCATGTGGCACATGCAATCGTTTCACCAGCACCCTCCTGCTGCCATATCAATGTTAACAACCTCTCACGCCTCAGCTTGACGGCCTTGCATCATCATCAGCGAAAAGCAGTCACTTCCTATTGTAGGGCGCTCACGTTTCAAGCCTGTTGCAGCAGATCAGCCGGGCGCCGCGCCGATTGCAGAGGACCAGCGCAACGTGAGCTTCACAACACATCGCACACATGGCAGACTTCAAGAAGTGGCGGCTGGAGTTCGAGGACCTGGGCGCCATGCCAAAGCACCTGCCCGCTCCGCCTGGCTTTGACCCCGCCGCAGCACGGGAGCTGGTGAGTTCGAGACGCATGTGGATTTGCAGAGAGGCCTGAGTCGGCTCACACGCTAGTACCTCGTCATCTGAACCCACACTCCTCAGAAGGAGCTCCAGGGATCTTGCGGACTGTGCGAATGCAGAGCTCCAGGGCTGCCGGCACACGTGGTGGCGAGGTGGACAGAGGCATCCTGCGCAGAGCCAAGCAGGACGTGAGTCAGTGCCTTCTCTCTCCGAACAGCCATTTGAACGCGCTGCAACACACCTCCTCCATGATGACATATGACCAAGGCACAGCGCGTGAGCATGCAACGTCCAATCCAGTGCAGCACCAACATTCACGATTCGCTGCATGCACGCAGGCGCTGGTGGGCAAGGCGACGGGCGCGTTCAAGAGCATCGGGCTGCTGGCCTTCATGATGTGGATGTCCGGCAGCCAGCTGCACATCTTCAGCATCATGTCCGCCATGTCTGGCGTCGTCCAGCCGCTGTCCGCCATCATGTCCTCCGGCATACGTGCGCAAACCCCTGGATCTTGGATCCTCTATCCCCTGTTGGCTTGCCCCCTGCGTGTGGCGCCCAGTGTGCACATGCCAGTGAGATGGCAAACGCACTCTTGCCATGGCATTAACGCACAGCCAGCATACCGCCGTGGCGTCCGATGCCCCGCACGCCTGACACGGCGTCAGCGGCGGGGCCTCTGATGCAGTCGATTTGCTGGTTTGGAACAGGTCGCTCGAGATCACATTCCTTATGGTGCTACGCAGTATTTAAAGAGGACGATGAGGAGCTGGACACCATCAAGCCGCAGGTCCTGTACTGCGGCATACAGGTAAGCGGCGCGCGCTCGCGCTGCAGCATGCTCTATGTGGTTGGTTCAGGACAGGCGTGCAGTGAATCCTGCAACAGCACGATCTCAGCTTGCACAGTTGAAGTTGCGATCATTTTCAATCAATGTGTCGTGTGATGTGCGCTGCAGGCAGTGGGGCTCGCGTATGCACTGTACAAGCTCAACAGCATGGGGCTGCTTCCGACGCATCTGTCGGACTTTGCGTCCTTATTCACCGCGCCAAAGCCGCTAGAGTATTCATCTGGTGTGGTCCTGTGACGAAGCCCGCGCTGTGTTGTCCTGAAAGAAACGCAACGTGTGTAATCTGGGCTGTCTGTAAACTTGCCTGATTATTACGACAAGTCCCTGGAGTGGCGGCGGGAGTGACTGGGCGAGGCGCCTGCAGAGGACGGATTCCCGCCACAATTTCCTGTAAATAAAAGAGTAACTTTGCGCTTTGTAAGAACATCTAAGATAGAAGGGTTGCGGTGACGACTCTCTCACAGGGGCGTCCCTACAACCTTTTTATATGAAGCTTTCTTACAAGGGGCGTCACTGGCCCTTTTTAATTTCAGCTTTCTCACAAGGGTGCCCTCCTTGGCCCTTTTTATTTGAAGCCTTCTTACAAGGGGCGTCCTCGGGCTCAACTGTAAGAAAGCTATCGATAAAAAGGGTTCCAGTGACGACTCCCTTACAAGGCCTTCACTGGACCCTTTTTATATGAAGCTTTCTTACAAGGGGCGTCCTCGGACCCTTGTTATTGCAAGCTTTCTTACAAGGGGCGTCCTCGAGCTCATTTGACTCTCTTACAGGGGCGTCACTGGACCCTTTTTACCTGAAGCTTTCTTACAAGGCGCGCACTCACTAGTAAGAAAGCTATATATAAA
>JAABUW010006044.1_pt1 | contig 15406 bp, 14 predicted proteins | sample 5560081 | NCBI WGS metagenome assembly JAABUW01 (sample SAMN10711882, study PRJNA513363) | rock metagenome | isolation source: Antarctica rocks | place: Antarctica: Victoria Land, Knobhead sud | reverse complement strand
CCCACCCCGTTGCGCCCAGCAGCAGTCGCCTCTACAACGCAAGGTAATCAACAGACGAACAAGCCGAAGCCCGCGCAGAAATCTACCAACGTAGGTGCAATCGCCGGCGGCGTGGTTGGAGGCGTCGGGGCGCTAGCGTTGATCGGGGCTGGCATTGGATACATGATTCTTAAGAAGCGAAGGGATCGGGTCGAGCCCATGCGTGAGATCAGCACGGGGTTCTATACTTCGAACTCGAATGTCGATAGCCCTCGTTAATACGTCGATGATACATAAGCAATATTCTATCAACACTCAGCACGATGGTCGTTTTCACAAGACGCAGTCCCGCTTGATGTTGAGCCTGGGACTTTGGGCTGAAGGTGTGTGTATCCATCTCAACACCGCTCGGAGCTGCCGATCAGCATCAGCAAACTATCTTGAGCCCATTGTCTGTATGATGGCCGCACACAGTTCTCGCATGTGATGTCATCATACCACGAGATCCATGACCCCGATGTCCCTTTGCATTACCACGGCGTTCTTTGGATTGAGCCGGCGATAGTAGTTGTGCTCCAACCCCACGTCCTGGAAGCCACGTTTGCGATACCACTCCAGCCCGACCGCGTTCGCTTCCCACACATGCGCGCCAACAATCTCAACACCATAGTCCTGTACAGCCCGCCTAGTCAGGATCTCCAGCATGCCGGTGGCGATTCCGTGACTCCGGTATGGCGACAGAAGCACGACTGTACTGAGATATAACATCGGTCCAGATCGTTTTGGTCGTGTTGGTAATGGGTTGGAAGGTACAACCTCGTTGCATAGTGGATGAGCAAGGATTCGACATCGGATGGCCCCCACCAGCCTGCCTTTGTCTATGCCAGAGCGGGCAGGATCATCGTGCCAGACCGCGACGAGAGTGATGCTATTCGTCAAAGGATCCTCGATGGTCTCACGATAGAACTTCTCCTGGTATGGGATCGGGAGGAGTAAGCTGTTTAGACGTTTGAGGTGTGGGATATCCTCCTTCGTGCAAGCGCGTAGTTCGACGTTAGGTGGCATCTGGGGTCGACCTTTTGATGGCCTCGGTGCGATATGGGAGATAGCATTCTCCTGAGGATCCAATACTGCTGGAGGCACGTTGTTGACTGATGCTGGCGCCGTGCTGTCGCCACTTTGGCTCTCATCGACCTCATTGTGATGTAGGGGTCGTTGTCGTGGCACTGATAGCTGCAGGCCAGCAGGCTTGCTTAGCCATGCCGTCAATGAGGTCTGCGGCATCGTACATCATCCTTGCCCGTGAAGTTGTGATGAAGTGATTCGGAACGAGAGGATGAAGTTGATGTTGCAGGTGAAGTCGGCAAGTGCTCGGTGGTTCCGGCGATGCCTCGGAGATGGAGCTTCATCGGTTGTTTCCCAAAACTTCACCTCCGTGTTTGACCGCACTCCAAGACTCGGGATTAGTTGGAAGATGGGAAGTGGGAGCTCCAAACCGGAGCAACACGTCTTCAATGCGTAAGGGAACTACTGCGACTGCCATTGACACGTGATCGCTAACGTGCGACCAGAGATGCGCCGGTAAGGTTCAGCCAAAGCGTGGTCAACGGCCTCCAAAGCAGTCCAGAGGTGGGGTGCCCTTACGAATGACCAGTATGGCCGCATACTGATCGTGTCAATGTTACAGACGGACTCAACAAGAGCAAAAGACACCGAGCTCAAGATCCAGCAACGCGTCAACAGCGAGCTCAAGCGCATCCGCGACTCCCAGTCGAAAGAACTCTCCAAACTCACAGCCTCACTCACCACCAACCCACCCAAGGAAGGCGACAAACCCGCGCCAGACCAACGAGATCCAAACACTCTAGCTGCACACCTCTCATCACCCTTCTACCAGGACTACAAATCACCCACAGGACCACCGGCCGACAAGAAGCCCGAATCCGACAGGACGCACGACAGTGTACAGAAAGAGATCATGGATCTACGGCAGAAGTTGGACTCGCGGAAGAAGGTGGACAAAGTGAGTCCGGAGGTGGAGAAGGCGAAGGAGAATCTGGTCATGTGTCTACGGACGAACGACAGACGGCCGCTGGATTGCTGGCAGGAGGTGGAGAACTTCAAGGCTGAGGTGGGCAAGCTGGAGAAAGCTTTCATTCAGAAGGCAGGACGGTAGTTGGTCGAGAACGATGTGTAACATACTCCCTAGGAAGTGTACCTACTAAACTACGAACACAATCAAACTCAAGCCTATACGATACTCGGTCTACTGCAATGTGTCGACATCGAAAGCAGAGTCGATATGCCTGTGCAATGCAACTCAAGTGCTGCGAATGGATCCTGCTGGCCAAACTCGAAAGCACGCATGCGACAGTATCACGACAACAAACCGAGGATATATTGCAGTGGGATGATCATGCTTCCACGTACGGCCATAGGTGCGAGAATATAGAGCTTCCCGTTCGCTCAGCTGAACTCAAGCTCGCAACCGGCTGATTAGTACTACGGTGGGTGACCACGTGGGAATACCGGCTGCTGTACGTTTTGCTTTTTGCTTCCGACATGTATTAGAGCTAGGTGCAAAGGAATAACGGGCGCTGCATGTGGGTGGGAGGGCTACATCGTTTTTGTGCATTATTGAACTGGTGTTCGTTCAAGTCGCTGATACGTAATTCGATTTGACTGGTGTTGACTCCAGTCATCCACTAATGTTGTTATTGAAGTCGACTGTGGTTGTGAGTGCTTTGCTTCAATCTTTCTTGTTTTCATATGGCCAGGCCAAAAGTGCCAGATAACGCAACGACAGCTCCCTCACCGATTCCCACGCCTACAGTCGTGTCGTGATCGTTACGAGGTATCGGAATTTTGCTTGTTCGCTGTTGAGGTTTGGAGAGCTCTTGGTTTGATGTCCCAGTAACAGCAGTGGCAGAACTATCAGAAGTGGCAGATGTCACAGAATTGTTGGTCGATTTGACGGAAAGCAAGGTATAAATAAACGTCGTGTTGGTATCTTGGGTTGAGGTTTGCTGACACGCTTTCCGCCCAAGCGCTCGCTCCACTTTGAAACGAAACCACAACCAACGCGCGCCTCCTTCGTGCATATCGTGGCCGCTATGTACCTTCTGTACCAACCTGATCGTTCTTCTTGTCCACTCACGATGGAAGTGTGGCTATTGCTTCCTCGCCGCCTGCAGTCTTTGTTTCCTGTTCAAGTCCGCATACCGCAACTGATATAATCGGGATGGGACGGAGAAGAGCTGGGCCGCCCATTATTGGCGCCGGAATCTTTCTTCTAGGCCTCTTATTATGGCGATTCTGGCCTGCACACGTTGCCAACCTTCCACAGCCCTTTGGAGGTCGAGAAAAGGCAGCTCGTCTGCCCTGTTGGAGTCTGCCCGGAGCAAGTGACACGCTGGTCGTGCTCAGAACGTAAGCAACCCAGGGACTGGCCATCTGCATTTTATATATGCTAACTGTCTTGTTGGGCGCTATCAGGGGGGCTACAGAAGTCCTAGACAAGCTTCCTGTCCATCTGGAAACTTCTCTACGATGCTTTCCGAACTATGTCGTGTACTCTGACTACGGTGAAAACTTCCATGGCCAGCTCATCGTCAATGCGCTGGAGTTCGTAAGTCAGCGCATCCAGGAGGAACACCAAGACTTCGAACTGTATCGCCGACTCAAGCAAGACGGAAGGTCAGCATTGAGTGATGGTGCTTTTCAAGGCGCCAATTCGGCAGTGGACGGGCAAGGCATGACAACCGGGAACGCGCAGAACCCAGGTTGGAAGCTTGACAAATGGAAGTTTCTACCAATGGTCAACAGGACGCTTTATGACTTTCCCGACATGAAGTGGTACATCTTTTCAGAGGGTGAGGCGCTTCACAGATCCGTGACACCTACAATGAGTCCTTTGCTGATCTCCTTTCCTGTTCACTTAGCCGATGCATACGTTGTGTGGAGTACTATGCTTCAATTACTGGCAACATTAGACTCGAGGCAGCTAGTATACCAAGGCCAATTTATGTCTGCGGGCGCGGATAACTTCGTATACGGAGGTGCTGGGATTATTGTGTCGCAAGCGGCATTGCAGGCAGTGGTTGCTTACTACTCCTCACACAAGAAGGAACTGGAAGACTTCACCGATCACCATTGGGCAGGCGATGCTGTACTTGGGAAGGCCTTCAAGGAGGCAGGCGTGCTCTTGACAGATATATGGCCTATCATGCAAGGAGATTATCCTGGCTGGTTAACGTACCTTCCTGGTGGAACATTGACGGATGGTATCGCCAGAGCTTGGTGTAAGCCAGTTGCGAATTTTCACCACGTCACACCTGATGCTGTCCGTGCTCTGTGGCATACGGAGCAAGAATGGTTGGAGAGGCGAACAGATGTAAGTCATGTCTTCTTTCAGGGTCGGGAAGTGACAACTAATGCTGTTGCTTGAACAGAGCACCGCTCGTTTTCTGCGGCAAAGGGACATCTTCGATGAGTACACCCTCCCACAGATGACGCAATCACCTCGACTGGAGTGGGACAGTGACTCCGACCAAGAAGAGCCAGAAGCAACCTCGGAGGATCTTTGCCAGCAGTCATGTCAGCTCAATTCGAATTGTCTTCAGTACTCTTTTGAGGAGAGTAACAGCAAGTGCAGAACTCGGGAAACCCCAAGGTTAGGCGTTGCGAAGGCTGGATTTTGCTCGGGATGGTTGAGAGAAAGGATGGACAGCTTCAGGGAGGGCATGCCTTCTTGCAGCGATGAGGTATCTTGGCCGACGTAACAATTCAAGACCATCGTGAGCCATGTCAGCGCATTGGGCGGTTCCTTGAGAGTTGTTTACCAAGGCCGTCGTCGTCTAACACCTCTGATATCGTCAATGACTATTCTGACTGACCGTCCGGACCGTCCGTCCTAGCCTCCCTATCCTGTTGAACTCACCATCATCATCACTTCCGATCCTCTCGATATCCTGCTCAACCACCGTCGTAACCTGTATCCGTCCCTCATCACCAGCTGGTAACGGCACGATATCCATCTCATGCTCCTCCGAGCTGCTATCGTTCCCACTATACGGATATGCACTCTGCCATGGATCACTCCTCCCGGTCAAGCCTCGTCCGAGGGCATCAAAGGAGATCTTCCGTCTGCCTGGCCTGGCATTATCCTGCATTGGTGGCAGAGCAGTTGTTTCATAAGGTTTGCTATTTGCTGAGAGGTCTGATGATTGCTCGTTCTTCGGATTGCTGTCCGAGTTGGAGGAGCGGAAGGTGCCGAGCAGTTTTGGCAACAGGCGTGAGACGCAAGATCGCAATGTTGGGAGGCAGGAGCAGAGGATGCCGGTGTTGCATTCTACACTGGACCAGATGGCGGCGAGAGGGTTCTCCCAGGTGATGTCTTTGGCCTTGGAGATGACGTAGAGGGATTCGAGGCGGAGGATGGAGACGATGCAGGTGCTATATACAGGTCAGCATTCTTATGTCTGTCATGAAGGAGGAGAAGCCAACTCACAATCCACCAAGCCCAAACACAATCATAAGAGCAATCTTATGCCGCTTTGGCAAGTCCAGCTCTCGCAAGACTCGCATCGGCAACAGACCAACCGCAATATCCGAGGCGATATTCATCCCAGCATTCGCGAACCTACTCGCGTTAGCATCACGAACCATCTCAACATACATCAATCAAACTCACCACACAGCAAACCGATTCAAGCAATGGCCTCCACTCGGATCCTTGATCTGCGTCCAAAAGTATGAAATCGGCCAGCAAGCAAACACCGCGCTGAAGAACGTCCAGCATGTATACACCGCCACCACCCCCATCATGATGTAGCAGGATCGCCGGAAGACGACTTGCGGGAAGATGCGGAGGTACTGCAGCAGGATGGAAAATTTGGTGCAGGACATGGAGAGGTTGTAGACCCAGACGGAGATGTAGAAGGGTTTTTGGGATTGGATGGCTTCGTAGAGGGTGAGGGTGGTGATGTGTTGGCCCATGCCCCATTTTACTGCCATGTGGGTTAGCTTACTGAGAAGTGAATGTTGCTGGTGGGGACGTTGGCGAACCTTGCAGGCACATAGTAACCGTCGTAGCGATCGAGAATATCAGCGCTGCTGTGATGAAGCCATCATCGATTCCTGCGTTGTGCACCACCACCACGCGAGCAAACAATCGTGCAGCAACTGCCATGCCAGCGAGTACCGTCATACCGATCGTGACGCCGATGACAGCCGCGCCTGAGGCGTGGCCCGACAGACCCATGGCGCGCGAGTAGTGTGGTGAAGGCGATCGCAAGTGCTGAGGTGCAGTCTATGTTGACTCATCGAGGGGGGGATGAAGTTGTTCTCCGAAGCTGAGGTCCACGAACTCGTTTCAAGTCAAGTCACACAGCACGAGAAGAACGGTGGACGAGATTTTCGGTGCATCTGGGAGTACGACAGTGGTGAAAGATGTGTAAGACGGTCAACAGGAGCATGTGACGACCTCGGTTGCTTCGACGAAATTAATGAAATTGAATGTGAATGACAGCATAATCACATGTACTTACAACTCGTCGAAGGCTCGAAGCGAAGTAGAGAGGCGCGAGAGGTTGTGGGCGTCAGATCTGATCCCAGTTCGAGGTCGGCAATCTGTTACAGGGATACAAGCCCTCGGGTCGCACAGCAGTAGATCGATGCGCTGTGCGGGCTCTCGTGCTCATGTGGTCTTTATCTGAAGCACAAAAGTCCCCCATTCGATTCGAATTCTCCGACAGCCCTAAAATGTCAGGTCACACCCGGAAGCTCACTGAATGTGGTTGCTGGTCGCGTACCTAGGCGATGATCTGGGGTATCGAATTCTGCCGGACTTCGTTGTTCCAAATATCCGGTAAATTGAGCCTCGAGATGGACTCGTGCGGGCACCAGTGAGTGCGACAATCACACTGTGCCTGGGTTGCCACCCAAAGCCCCGAGGCACGGTGTGTGCCGCCGTAAACATCTGATGATACGCAACAAGCAGGGCGTGGTGCATCGAACAAGCATTTGTGCAGAGCGCACAACAACAGGCCACGTGCTAACGGGTCGTGAAGTGCGCGAACACCGCTTCTCTCGCGCAGTTTGCTGCCGTAGCACAAGGCTCATGTACTGGATCCGGTCGTCGACAAGGTCACGGTCAGGGTCGATCTCAGTGGCCGTATGGGTGACTTGGCCTATCGATTGTGTCGCCAGTATCTCCTCTTAGCTATCGTTCGCGGATGGGATGGTCCATTGGTCCAAGGTTGACGCAGTTGCACGGCTTATTTCACCCATCTATCCCACCCTCAACCACAAAGTACCGCCCAACCTTCCTCTCAGCAGTACCCAGAACATCCCACTTCTCGCCATGCTGACCAGACGAGTCTCTCTTCCTCCTTATCCGCTTGTGATGCTTCCCTCTCACTTCTTCCACAGCCAACGCATCCTTCATAGCTGCCATGCCTAGCTCAGACTCCTGTTCTCCAGCCGCCGTCTCATCCCTCAGACTTCGGCATGGCTCGACACCAGTTGTGTCCACTTCTTGAATCTGCTTGACAAAGTGGAGCTGCGAGCTCAGAGTCTTGAGCATCTGCGCTTCTTCCTGCTCATCCTTAGGAGGTGGGAGAGCCGAGAGTCGGAGCAGATGGTGTAGCTGTTTGGACGATATGGCGGGTGAGTCTTCCGGACCATCCTTCGGTGGAAGGAGGCTGGAGACGGACCAGGTGGGCTTGGAGAGGAGCTCGTCCACGTCTATGTAGCTTCGAGTATTGCCATTGGCTTCTCGGGACCGAGTGGTCGACGTATGTAGATGTCTTGCGGCTCCTGCAGGCGTACGAACTATCAATAGTCCACGTCCAGACTGCTGCAACAGATATCGGAATGCCATTTCCAGCACCCTCAAACAGTTTCTCAGCTCATGGTATGTCAATGTTGTTGATACGATCGATGCCTCCCTGTCATACCATGCCTTGGCACTATGCGGAGTGCACGGATGCCCCGAGAGCTTTAGCTGAATGCATCATTCATGTTCAACAACAACCACCACACCATTTGGCTGTGAGTAATAACAACAATGAGTAGAGGTTTCGCAGCCTTCGGCGTAGCTCTGGCAGGGCTATGTGGTGTTGGTATCAGTATGTGAGCAGCTGTACCTTCCGCACAGCACCTCTAACCGACATCCCAGTGTACTCGACATTACGACCAGAGCTCGAGAACCAGGCCGCCGAGCGACGGGGCGAATTCAAAAAACAACATGGGGATGGCAACGAGCATGCGCTGAGTCAAGCAATTGCTAGTGATTTCAAGGAGGCGGGACAGCAGTTGAAGCCTACACCGAATAAAGGCTTCGCTTGGGGCATTCGGGAAGCTATATGGGGATCACCCAAGGGCCAGCCGGTTGATAAGACGGTGCATTTGCCTACAAGGAGTCAAGAGGAGATGCAGGAGAGCCCAATGGAAGTGGTGCATAAGGCGAAAAGCGCAGATCGAGAGGGTGGTTGAGGATGCGGTCGACTCAGACTTCGACACACGACTATCCGCAAACCGGCAGAGTTTGGGCAAGCCATACACATCTGCTACACCAGATTTAAGCTGCGTGCAAATTCGAGGTGCACGCACACAGACTCCGTGGCGCCACAGTTGGCCGCCGAACGGTCAGGAGCCGACCAGCTGATCCAGAGAGTTGTTTGGACATGCAATCATGATCATAGTTGGTGTTTGTCTTGGTCGTATTCCCGGATATCGAGCTTCGTCACAACGCCACCAATGCACCAATGCTCAGCACGCTCATGAGAAGTCTTCACCCTTCTCCTCAATACCCTCCTTCACCCGCAACAAGATCGTGGTCTTCCACTTGTCGAGCTTCGACATCTGGTCAAACTGAAACAGCTTGTCGGCGAACTTCTCCTGGTCACCCTCTTCGACTGCCTCCGCCAAATCGGTCAATAGTTGGTGCTCTCTTGTTTGAGAAAACGCAGGATCCAGATCACGGTAGCTCTCCATGGCTCGGTTCGTTGCGACGACGTCTGCGGTCGCGAGATGGCACATGCCGGCTTTCAGAAGATACTCCTTCACCGACCACTTCATGAGGTTGTTGTTTATCGAGCTCTTCGCCACCCGTTCGTAGTTGGATATGGCTTTGTAGTAGTCGCCTTCGAGAGCGGTGAGGTCGGCGGTCTTGAGGTAGAGTTTGTTGGCTAGGCTGCAACACAAATCTCATCAGCATGTCACACCAGGTCAGTCTTACGATGTATACATACGCCTCCGCATTATCATTCTCAAACCACCCCGCCGCGGTCTCATACGCCTCCATCGCCCTCTTCTGATCTCCCAGCTCCACCTCATACAGCTCCGCCAAACTCTGCTTATGCGTCGCCGCCCGTCTAAAATTCCCCTTCAGCGTGTAGTGATGTATGGCCTGCTCCAGCACCCGCGCCGCATCCTCGGGTTCGTCTTTCCGGTAGCTCTTGTAGGCTTCTGTGAGTGTCTGTGCCGCGTCATCAGGTTCTTTGAGGTTATTGGTTTGGATTGCTGCCGCGCGCTCGAAGGCTTGCCCGGCTTCTTTGCCGGACTTTTGCATGCGGAAAGCGTTGGCGGCTTGGGTGTAGAGCTCGACGGCTTCTTCGTATTTTTGCGTCTTGCCGCCGAAGAGAGAGAAACCGCCGCCGGCGCCCGAAGCGGCTTTGTCTGCCTGGAAACTGTTAGACTGTGGTCGTGTTGAAGATTTGTTGATATGCGCTTGGGGCGGACCTTTTGGAGCAGTGCTCGTGGGTCTTGCGCCATGTTTGGTGTGTGGAGGACGGCTCAGTAGGTGGAAGTCGGGGATAGGAATATGAGAGCTACTTTGAGGCGTCGTATGTTAGATAGTTGTCCTGATCAACACGTTTACCTATAGCTACCCCCAAGCCTCTAAGGTGACGTACAAGGTTCAGCCCTATGAACCGCCGGAGAAACCTTCGGCTGTGCCCCGCTTCAAGGCGCGTCTTCCAGGCGCGTGCTCTCGACTTCAGACGATCAACTAAATTCAGTGTGCATATGTATACGAAGCTCATGTTACGACGTCAGCATCTGTGATCAGACTATCATGAAGTGGAGGGGAGATGAAGCGTTGGCAGGATCGAGGAGAGGTGCAGGACTCCGATGACGAAGACCTCAGCATTGAAGCAGAGTCTCAAAGGTCGGAGCATGTTAGCAAGAAACCAAGGCTCGATACAGGCGATTTAGCAGCTACCCAAGGCCACGATCAGCAATCCGAGCAGCCGCTGAGTGGTGTCAGGGAAGATGAAGAAGCCGAATGGCTTCGCCCGCGGGCGGTGGCGAAATATGGCCGGAAGGCGGATGCCACTCGACAACATCTAGACGACGAAGCACCTGAAGGGCTTCAACTCACCGGGACTGGGATCGAGAGTGCCTCTCCTGTATCTACAGCACACTCCCCAGGACCGCCCGCTCAGACTTTTCAGGATATCAAGAGCTCGCAATCAGTCGAATCTGAAGAGCTTCCGGATGTTGATCAGCTCATTGGCAGGCGGCTGGGTTCAAGGACTACACCGGACGTCGTCTCACCAGTTAGCTCAGCGCCATCATCGCCCCTCAGTGAGCCTGAGCAATCGCCACCTCCGCCTGACGTGGAATTTCGGAGATCTAGCGATTTCAGCGCGTTACCGTTACCTGAAGCTGCGCCACACGATCATAACAACCGCTATGATGTTGAAGACCTACTAGTTGACGATCTAGCTGATGAGAATTTCACGTCGTTTGTAGGACGAAGGGGCTTTCGAACGCGAAACGAGAAGCAGCTTCATCCCTACGGGTTTGAACTGGCTCAATATCAGAAGCAGCTCCGTGACCGTGGTATGCGCCCTGTTCGAGTTGTGGAGGTGAGCAAGCGGGTGGATGAGACTCAGGATTCTGTTGGAGGTGGCAACGAGAGTGACCACTCTGCCAACGGCGCTGGAACCAGCTCGTCGCCCACACCATCTGTACTGGGATCGGTGTCTGGGTCTCAGTCTTTGCCAATCGATCACGAGCCGACGACGGTGTCGATTCCCCACGATGCATCCTCTGATAGTGAAGAAGAGCTTCCAGATGTGCGCAGTCTGCTCAACAGACCAAATACAGGTTCAATCAGGCGCAGTACCAAGCGTCGCAAACTCTCGCATGTCGCCGTGCCAGTCCCCAATACGCGCAGGGTTGACGACTACGACGTCTTCTCGATCCCGCCATCACCACCACCTACATCAACTGACTCGGCTGCGGCCCCCGAAACTAGACCTGCGCCGGCCGTATTTCGTATGCCTCGAGGACTGACACCCGCGCCGCTGCCTACACCGCAGATATCTTCAGAACTTGGACACCGAACAATCAACAGCCGAGAAGACACATCAGATATGGAGCGCAGTCCGTCACCCACGGGATCGACATCTGCTGCTCGCATCCGACAACCCTTGATCGTGGAAAGCTCAAGCGAGTCATCAGAGGTCGAGTCAGAAGAAGAAAAAGTCGATGAGCTGCGTTTGAGACGAGAAGGCAAACGCATCAGGGGCGTACTGCCTGCGTCGTGGCTCAAGATTGACCTTCTTGCTCGGCAAGGACAGAAACCGGCTTCCGCAGCACGAGAGAGGATAGAGAAGTCTGCATCACCGCCGAAGTCAGTGCCTCGACGGGGTGTAGCTCAGAGGGTACAAAGATTTGGCACTCCGGCGAGGACTGATACCATCTTGACCTCTGATGATGATGACGACGATGGCGAGACAACTGCACAGTTTCAGCCACGTATGAGGCAAGCAAGGCTGGACTTTGAACGAGAGCGGCCAGCCACAGCGGCACATAGGGAACCCATCGACGACGACCGAATGGAAGTAGACTGGGTAGACCCGATGTTCACGTCGGCTCCTCGCAAACGCTCCGCTGTCAGTGGGAAGAGACGTCAACCACGGATTAATGAAACCTTCCGCCAACCTCATCGGCCTGCAGATGACTTCTCAGAGGAGCGAAAAGCTCTGAAAGCATCAGCAAGAGAGGGTCCCGGCCATACAAGAAGGAAGCTAGGCACTAAACGTCGACGACCTCCTGTACAGCATCATCAATTGAGTATTATTGATGCACCACCTCCACCAGATGGGCCAAGTGGGCAGCTGGCCCCATTCGTACGGCTTGCCATGCGTGCAGCTCGGAAGCGACCAGATCATGGACGCCATTCGCCGACCAATAAGCAGATACGCCTTGCTACGAGAGAGGATACCGAGGATGCTACTGCAACGCTTCGCGCCTGGCGTGAGGGCACCATTGTGCCGCGTCGTCAAGGCCAAGGTGCAGCATCAGCAAACGACTATACGCCAACAGACTACAACGATACTAGAGAAGTTCGTTCCGTGGGAACTGCTCGAGCACCACTGGTAGAGCTGTCCAGCAATGGTCAGGGACGACTGCCCGATCCTCTTCGGAAAGAGCCATCTGCATACAAGGCCCCTTGGAAGTCTGTAGCAACAGTGCGGCGTCCCAGAACCCAACAGACAAAGTTGACACACTTTGTCGCACCTCTAGAGAGCGCCACCACACTACCGCAATCGCGTTCACAGCCATCAGCAAGCAATGCGAACTCAGCAGCAGCGGAAACGATGACGAGAGTACCTCGCAAACAGCTTCGAGCGGCTCAGTACCATGACGTTCAACTAGAAACGCTAGAGAGTGACTTCGACCGACAGCATCGCGCAGCCGCCTTCGAACGGAGGATGCAGATATGGACCAAGCAGGCGAGCATGCGAGCCCCGAGGCAGTTAGAAGCCATCGAATATCCTATCGCACGATTTCTGAACGAACCTACCAGGATCGAGACGACCTCAACGGATGTCACGCAAGACACTGGGCGATCTACACACGACGCAGCCGTGTCAACGGCGAGAAGGCCGTTGCCTTACAGATCCCGGAAGCGTCACGCCAAGAGGATCGATGTAGAGACACGCGACTACCGTCAGCCAAGCGAGCCACTTCCAGAAGTCGTTGTTATAGACGATATCGGTGGAGCTGCCAATGTCTCTTCAACCTCGAAGCCTACCACCGTGCTTCAAGGACTCGGCCCGTTCGGCACGAGATATGCAACCGACTTCGACGTGCTACCGTTGCCATTGGGCACATACTTCCACGAGAGCTCTTTCATCGGGTCTGGAGACTTTGTGGCAAGCCTAGCCATTGGCACTCGTGACCTTGATGTCTCCACAGGCCGCCTTTATCTACATATCAATGGCGAGGTTCTCGACTGGGGTGTGTGGACTGAAGATGTCAGCGCAGGCTTGACACTTGTGCACAACACAATCTCGGGAGCTATCAACAGTCTAAGCCATCCTTCACAACCTCTAGAAGAGAAGGACGATGCCTCGTTGGTCCTCGCAAATATCGACTACCTATTGCGCTCAACAGTCAGATACATTGCGAGATGTCTTACGTTTCTCGACTCAGTCGACCGCAGTGCTTGTGTACAGCGGCTCGACCGGTTCGTGGAAGATCTGCTCGAACTGTTTGTAGCCGAGGATGCAGAAACTGGCGACAAGGGCCTCATTCGTACCCGGTGCACCCAGTATGCTCTTGTGTTGGCGAAACAGGCTGTTGACCTGTGCAACCACACATCAGTGCATTCAAGCTTCGTAGAAAGGTGCAACGGTCTCGTCGTTCGAGCTGCTCACCAGCTAGCCCAACCGCTTATTCCGCGTGGACTGGTCGAGCTGCGACAGTTTCTGGAAGACGTTCGACGCGCAGCCAAACGGGAGGCCGGCATACGAGACAGCGACGTCGTGGTTACCAGCATTGTCATACTCCGCTACGTGCTTGAGATCAAATCAACTGCACGACCTACATTCTGGGACGTCATCTACGAGGCAATGGACAACAGCGTGTCTCCTCTTTGTGCCGTATCACAGCTCGATGCGGTGTGGTACAACATCCTCACGATCTTGCCGGTGCTCGAGATCAAGGCAGACGGCATTGCATATATCGGGAGTTGTATGCATGGTACTCCTGAGGACTGGGTCCTCCCTCGGCGTCTCCTGAGTCGGGTCTTTGAGCTATATCCAACTACGAGCTCCGTTCATGGCTCGACGATCAACGACTATGTTCGTGCGACAATGGTCAGATGCTATCGACTCACTGCTATATGGGGCTGGTGGACGTGCGAGTCCATCCTAGGTACAATGTTCGACTTCTTTGCCCGCCGCGGACTTTCTCAGCTGTCTCGAGAAGAGAGTCGTGGGTCACCTAGATTTCTTGATGAACTTGACAAAACGCCTTCGCTCGCAGTGCAGCCAGAGGACAGGACTTTCACAATCTTCTTGAAGCTCCTCGCTTCTAGCCTTCAAGGCATGCACAAGCACGGACTATCTACCGACAAAAGAATTGGTGACGTTGCATGGCGCTTCATACCCAATCACGGAAGGACCTATCGAAAGGATGCCGAAGTGCAACAGGAGGCATTAGACGCTCTCCGAAATCATCACAGTCTCCTTTGCACGTTGTACTACGCAACACCGCCAGCTCATCGACTACGAGTTGACCTCATTCACGATCTTGTCGATCACTCCACTTCACACCGAGAGGCTTGTCGCCTCAATGTTCGTGCTTGGTCGAATCTGGCCGCCTTTCAGATGTCGACCACCGAGGACGTTGGAAGGCTGGAGCCCTTCGCGCGCTGGTACAAGGATATGCTCAACACCACAATCAATCAATATCGTCTCGCAAAGACAGAAGTAGAGCGTGATGCTGCTGCGGCCAATTCACAAAGCAAGGCTCTCGTGCCTCAAGCAGTGATCGAAAACACCATTGCTCGCAACCAGCAACAGATCGCCGCGACACTGGTGGATCTGTTAGCAGCCATGAAAAGAGCAATGCGAGCTGCAAATAATGCTGCCAGTGCTTACTACCTGCTTGATAGATCAAACTTTTGGCAGGCTTTCGGTATCTTCGAGCCTTCCGGACGAAGGCTGTACTCTATGCTCGACGAGGCTCTTGAAGTAGTCATATTCGCTCTGGCTGTCGACGAGAAGTTTACTACCGGACAAGAAAGTCAGAACACGAGCGAAGACAGCCAAGACTATGGAGACTCTACTGCCTTGCAGATACTTGCATCAGGACAGCCAGCTGTGAGGTCTTCCGACTCATGCCTGGTAACAGTGATTCATGCACCGCTCGCCCACCTCATTTCCAACGTCTTTGGTGCCGACGAATCTATCGATGATGCGTTGTCGACTAAGATTATCGACGTATGGACCAGTGCCGCTCAAGCGATGGTCTCTTTGGGCCAGAGAACGATGAGTAACTATATCAGCGATTACAACCCGGAAGCGTGGACTCAGCTTCGTGACACTGTCCAAAGGCGGAAGCTGACGCCGTACTTCTTCTCTCGCATCGTCGAGTCTCGCAGAGTGGATGTCTTAGAGGCTGG
>JAABUW010006043.1_pt1 | contig 15407 bp, 3 predicted proteins | sample 5560081 | NCBI WGS metagenome assembly JAABUW01 (sample SAMN10711882, study PRJNA513363) | rock metagenome | isolation source: Antarctica rocks | place: Antarctica: Victoria Land, Knobhead sud | reverse complement strand
TTTTTTAAATAAATTTATCTTTATTAATAACAAAAGTTAATGCAATTATTTTTTTATTTATACTAAAATTATATTAAATCTATATTTAATTAATATAATTGCTACGAAAACTATTGTTATATTTATAACTAAAAAAGACAAAAATTAGATTGTTTTTTATTGTGTATATTATATATATATTAAGCATAAATTAAAACAAATTAACAACAAAAAGCTTTCGAAATTGTTTAATTAAATTTTAGATTTAATATATGCTATATATAATGCTTTAATTTGTTTCGACTAATTGTATATTTTTAATTATATCTAATATATACAATATAAACAATTAAATATTTATCTTTTCGACTTTAATTTAACAAAGTAAATTAATATTGATTATATACTTTGCTTTTGCGTAATTGCTACGACAATTATATTTTAATAAAAAAAAAATTTCAAATTAATTTAAAATAAAGTACAATCTATATTTAATATAAAATTTCTTTATATTTTTTTTAATTTTGAATTAAGATTTTTTTTTAATTATATTTAGATATATATTAAGTTTATTTTTTGTTTATATTTGCTATATATTTAATTTATTTATTGTTTTAATCTTGTATTTATTTTTTTTATTTTAAATATTATTCTTTATAAAATAAAGCTAAACAAACAACTATAATAGCTTGTTATATTATTATATTATTATATTTGTTAATTTTACAAATAATATAAATATTTTATATATAATTTTGTCTTTAATTGTTTTTTTTTAATTTCGAATCTTTTAATAAAATAATAAATCTTTTTTTAAATTAATACTTAATATAAACTTGATATATATTAAATTTATGCGTAGTCTTTCGAATCTAAACAAAAGTTCTTAAATTATTAATATTATACAATATTTGTAAAACAAAAATATAAATTTATAAACTAATTTATTTTTGTTGTTGTCTTAATTGCTTAATAAATATTGTTAATTTGCTTATAATAAAATTATATTTAAAATATTTTTTGTGTTGTTAATAATATCGAATTTCTTTAATTTAACAATTTTTTTTGTTAATTTTTTTTGTTAATTTTTTTTTTAGAAGTTTGTTACGTTTTTGACGCATATATTGTATGCGTTGTTTTTTGTATTTAATTTTTAATTTAATATTTTAATAGTATTGCTCTATATTTTCTACTTAATTTTAATATATTATTTATAAAGTTTAAGTCTAATTTATATTTATTTAAACTAAACAACAATATATATCGAATTAATATTTAACGTTTATTTTTTCTAAATAATATCTCTATATATTGTTGTATTAAAAAGAATGTTTTAAGATTTTTATCAAACATATATTAAGTTAATATCTAGCATTTGTCTTTTTTAAATAATGTCTTTATATATTGTTATATTAGAGAAAACATTTTAAAATCTTTATTTGATATATATTGAATTAATATTTAATATTTATTTTTTTAAAATAATATCTTTATATATTGTTGTATTAAAAAAGATATTTTAGAATCTTTATCTAATATATATCGAGTCAATATTTAATATTTGTTTTTTCTAAATAGTGTCTTTGTATATTGTTATATTAAAAAAGACGTTTTAGAATCTTTATCTAATATATATCGAATTAATACTTAATATTGATTTTTTATCAAATAAGTAGTTTTTAAATTGCAACTTTAAGATATATAAAAAAATTTGCTATTAAATTTAAATATTATATTTGTGCTAAATTTATACTTAAAATCAAGTCTATTAAGAAAAAATATTATATAAGAATTTTTTAAATTAAAAGAAAGATATAAATGTTTTTAACAATATTTTGTAATTTTTCGATCTTTTTTATTTATAATTTAATTAATTATTAAGTCAAATTAAATATAAATTAATTATATATATCTTTTTTAATTAGTTGAGCAACAATACGATTAAATTTATTACAATTGTATCAAATAAATAGAATATTTTTTTTAATTTTAAAATTGTTCTTTTCAAATATCTTAATAGCGTATTTTCTTATTTTAGCATATAATTAGTATAAATATAGCTTAAAACAAATATAGATTCTATCTAAATATAAAAGCAAATAATAATAGTTTTTGTTTTGCAAACTTATTGTTTTAAAAATAATTACTTTCTTTTATATTAATATAATTGTAAATTAGCATTTATTAATACGATTTTTTTTTAATTTCTCTTTATATAATTTAGCAAAAATTTATTTTGTCTTTTAATATTTAATTTATGTTTTAAGTTTAAAATATAATATATTTATATTGTTTATATGCTATAGTAGTTTGTTAACAATCTTAATCTTTTAAAATTAATTAATAAAATAAATTGTTAAATAATTAAAATAATATTTTTAAAAGTTATATTTAAAATATATTTAACAAAAGATTAATATATGCTTAAAATATTCGAATTACTTTTAAGAATTGTTAAAATTATAAGAATATTTCTTAAATCTTAAATAAAATATTAGTAATATCTATATAATTCTAATATATATTAAGTATATTTTAAATTTGTTTTTTGTTTATATTTATTATAAAAGTTCGCAATTCTTTGTTTTTATAATTAATATAAAAAATTTAAATAATTTGACAAACAATTTCTTTTAATATTTTAAATATTTTAATAAATATTATATAATAATCTTCGATAATCTTTATATTAATTTATGCGTAATAATAGATATTAATTTCTATTGCAATTTAAGTGTATACTTAATATATATTATATATATATTAAATTTACAATAATAATTCTTATTTTAATTTAAAATACTATATAAGTTTGTTTTGTCTTAAACTTGTTTAAATACAAAATTTATTTTAAAATATAATTAATTTATAAAGATTTTAATTTAAATATAAGTACAATATATAACAATATATTGTTAAGAATTTTTGTTAAAATAAATAATATTTTTAATTTATTACTTCTTTAAAGAACGCAATTAATTAAAAACAAATTTTTGTTTAATTTTTATAAATTATAAACTAGATTTATGCAATGCTTAAACTAAATATAAACTAATTTTTTAAAATTATTTTAACAAAAAATTTCTTAAGTTTTTGCTTTTAAATTAATATTGTTATGCAATCTTTTATATTAAGATTATTGTATATATAACGCAAAGCAATTTTGTTATATTTTGTGTATAAATCAAATATAAAAAAAAAAAAAAAAATGTTTTGCAAAATATTTAGCGCAAACAACATATATACTAGATATAAACTTAATTTACGCATTATTAAAAACAATAAATTTTGTTATTTAATTGTCGCAATTATATTGTCGACAATTTCTTAAAACATTTTAATAAAATATAATAAATAATAAGTATAATTTTTTCGTACAATTAGTATAAAGAATAGAAATTGTTCTTAATTAACAAAAATATAGATATTTAATCAAGTATTACATATACTAGTCTTAATTTTGCTACTTTTTTAAGAATAATTAAATCTTGTATTATATATATTTAGTATATACTAAACTTGTATTAAAATAAAATTGATTACAAGTAAAACTTTTAAAAGCTAAATATTTAATAAAGATATAATTTTTTGTGCGTTGTTGTAATTTGTAGTTTATTAAGATGCAAAAATAATTAATATCGATATATACTAAGTTTGCGTTAATAATTTAATTTGTATATTATAATTTTATATTAGAAAATAAAGAACATTTAATTTAATAAATCTATAAAATTAGTTTACGAACAATATAGATAAAGTAAGAATTTATTTTATAAATCTTTTATATAGTAAGCTCTTAATTTTCGCATATACAAGTTATAGATTTAAGATATATATAACGTATATATTGATTTTGCTATTTTTTAAAAAATTTATAATACTAAGTCTCTATATAATACTTTAATTGCGCATTGACATTTATTATATACGTTAATTAAGTAAAGTATTGTCGAAAATTATTAATATTTTTATGCTTAACTTTATTGTATATTAAATATATATATAATATATTTAAATGCGCGTATTTGCAATATTTAATTTCAAAATATTTGAAATTTTGATGTTAAATCTTGTTTTTTTTTTTTTTTTTAATTTTTAAAAGTAAAAAAACAATTTAAGTAATTTTAAAGTTAATTGCAATAACAAAAAATTAAATCTAATTTTAATATAAGTCAAAATTATATCTTACTTAAGTTAAATATATATTAGATATATATTTGTCAATTAACACTTTAATAAAGACGTTAATTAAAATTTCAACTAATATTGTATTTTTTTTGTATATAAAATAAAGAATTTTCTTTGAATATATATATAAATATGTTAGAATATTGTAATAGTTTTGTACTTTTAATACAATTATTTAATTGCGTTTTTTAAAAATAACTGCAATTTTATTAACGTTAATAAAACTCTATATATAATAAATATTAGCTTAATATATAATAGATATAAAATATAAAAAAGAACTTATTTTTTTAAGTTTTATAAACAATAATTTGTTAAAACTATTAAGATTTTAATTGTTTAATATATTTTAATTTTCTTAATTGTTTATAAAAGTATTTTTATTAATATTTTAATTACTTAATGTTGCATTCGATTTAATATATTAATATTATTAAAATTCGAAGTTTACTTATATGTTTAGCGAATATCTAATATATAATAAGTATAAAGTAAATCTTAATTTTATTTATTTATTGCGAAATCGCTTATTAATTTTAATTTGCAAAATTCTCAAATATAAAAGAATTCTTCTTGCTAAAAAATATAAAGACTTCGAAGACGAAAAAATTAATAATACTATTAAAAAATATATTATTATTAAGATTTAAATTAAATATAAATTAAATATAAATATAATATATATATAAGACAAATAATTGAATTGCGCAAATATAAAACTATATTAAATTTATACTACGTCTAGAAGTAATTTATATTATAACAAAATATAATTTTGCAATATGTAAATTTTGTTTTTAAATTTAATTGATTGTGCGTTACAAATTTTATACAATTTTAAAAATACTATAAATATAAAAAATTAAATTTATATTTAGTATATATTAAGAAGAAACAAAATTTTAGAAATTAATTTTTAATTAATATTAAATAAAAAGATTTATACTTTATATAAACTATATATATATTAAGTTTGCATCTTAATCGCAAGCAAAAATCGCAATTAATTTTTATTGTTTAAAATAATTATATTAAGTATAAGCTAAGTATCGATAAAGCTTACTTTAAGTGGAAATTCTTATCTAGAATAAGCTCGTCTTAGATGCGATTTCTACACTTAGAGTAAGTTGCAACTCGTATTAAAATATATCTTCAATTAATTTAATAGTAAAGATATATATAAAAATAGATTTCTTGTTAATTTATATCTATTATATTGCAATTTAATTACTTAATAAGTTTAAAAAAGACTTTTATAACAATTTTTAATTTTGTTTTATAAAATTTTAAAATAACAATAAATATATTAGCTATTTTTTGTCGCTTCTTATAAAATAAATACGCTAAAATTAGATAAAAAACTTTTAATGTATAATATATATTTCGATATATATCGAAGTTGTTAATAAATAAAAGATACAATAAAGATATATGCGAAATTGCAAAAAAAATTTAATATATTAACAATTCAAGTATACTATTTTTAGCTTAGCTCGAATAAAATATAAATAATTTAATAATCTAATTGTAAATAATATATTAATTACTTGTTAAATAAAGTAGCTTTTCTTTATATATAACTATTTTTGTTGTAGTTATAATTAAGAAAACATTTAATATAATTATTAATTTAATTTATATTAATTTCAAGAAATATATTTTTAAAAATAAACAATTTATATTTAATATAATTTAAGTTAAGATTTCGTAATATTAAATATTAATTGTTTACTACAATTTGTACAATAATTATAATATTATCTATTATATTTATATTATTGTAATAATCTTAATTTATAAAAATTATTTTACTTATAATATATAAGTTTAGTTTAAGAGAATATATAATAATATATACAATATTCTTAAAAATAAGAAGATTACTCTCTTGACTATAATAAATATTTTTAGATATTAATCGAATAAACGATTTTTATATCTAAGAATGTTAGAACTTTGTAAATTTGTTAATATATATAATTATTTTAAAATATATTTTTTTGTAGAATTTAATTGCAAAGAGTATGTTGCATATTAAATTAATAAAATTATACTAAAATTGTTAAAAGATACAATAAATAATTTGTTATTATATTTAATTCTTTTGTTAAATAACAAATAAAGATTGCTTCTTAATAGTAATTAATAAAGTCTTTTTTATTAATATATTTAGCGCTTTAAAGTATCTAGCTTCAATAATAATTAATATAAAAAATCAATATTTTTTTTATTATAATAAAAGTAGAAATATTTCTCTTAATTTTATATATTTTGTTCGTAAATCTTTATATCTTTGAAAGTAGAAATTTAATATTATATATAATAACAACAATATTGTATTTTTTTTCTCTTGCTATTCTACAATTTTATAGAAAAATATCTTAAAAAATAATTAAAGTTAACAATTAAATAAAAAGAGTTTATATAAGTGCGATACAAATATAAATAACAAAACAACAAAAAGAAAAATAAATATAATAAATATACTATTATTTTTACTTTTGCTTTTAATATCGACGCAATATTTTCGAAGAATAAAAGATTAAAAGTCTTGAAAAATATTGTAATTATTATTGCTTTACAATATAAAAACAAATTAATTTCGATTTTATTATTAAAAAGATATTTATAATAAAAAGATTATTGTTAATTGCAAACAATTTATTCGATTGCGCAAAATTGTTTGCAATAATATAATTTAACGTAAATTTATTTGTTCTAGTATCTTTATTATATTTACGTTTGTTATTATTTGTTTAAATATTAATATTATTTTTTATATATAATAGTATTCTATTTTAATTAAGAAATTTTTCTCTTATCTTAATATTATAATTATTAAAGTTGTTTTTTAAATTATAGTTAATATAATTTTGATAAAAGTTTTTTTTAGTTTTGTTATTATAATTTGCTTCAAACGCACAATTAATATTTTTTTAATTCTTTTACTAATTGTCGAACATAAATATGTTATTTGTTGATTTCTTTTTATTTGTATCTTAAATTTAATAAATAAATAAAAATAATTAAGATACAAGTCTTTTAACAATAACTACAAAAGAGAATTTATATTCTTTATTAAACTTGTTGTTAAATTTTTAATTAACAATATTTAAAAAAATTAATTTGCGAAATTTGATTGTTATTAAAAAATAATAATTAATTAAAACTATTTTTAAAATAACAAAAGAATTAGATTGCAATTGCAACATTTTTAAAAAATATATACGTTTTATTTTTTTAATATATTTACAAATAAAATAGATAGTAGAAGACTTTTACAATTAGTTAAAGAGATATATAATTATATTAAATAATTAAAAATAAATTAATTTACATTAATTTCTAAAATATATTGTAGTTTATAATTGTTTTTTTAGTATATCTCGCTATCTCTTAAAATAGTTTCTAAAGTATTAAATTTAATATATTGTATAATTTAACTCTAGAATTTTTTTTATTGCAACAACTCTTTTATATTTAGATATTTTTTCAATTATTGCAATTTAAATTTTTTAAAAACTTCTTTTTTGTTCAAATAAATCTTATTGTCTAATTAAAGATTTATACAGTTTTATAAATATTTAAAGAAAAAAAAGAAAAAAAATGTAAAAAACAATAATTACAATAGCTAAATGTTTAAACTTATATATTGCTAAATTAAAAAATATTGTTATAATATTTTGCTCTATATTTTTTAACTTTAAAATTTTATTACTTTGTGTCTATTTTAAGTTTTGCAATTCTTGCTTGTTTTTTTGTAATTTTATAATCTTTGTTATTAGCTATATTATTTCTCTCTTCGATATAAATTGTGCAATTGTAAAAAACTTTCTTAATTTTATTGTAAAAGTTAAAAAACGGGTGTAAAATATATAATGCGTAATATTTGTTTAAGAAAATATAAAAAATTAAGATAAAGTCTAGAAATTTAATAGCAATAAAGTCTAATAATAAAGATAAAAACAATACAATCAAAAATTTGTAAAAGTAAGAATTATTTATATCTTAGCAATTTGTAAATTTATCTCTTAATTACTTGTTAAAATTAACGTTAAATTATACAACAAAGTAATTACGAAATAAATATTTAATAAATTGAGTTGCTAAATACTAAAAAAAATCTATTATATTGCAATTTTCTTATCTATAAATGTCTTTTACAAGTTTCTTTTTGTTCAAAATTGTCTACTAGAAACTTTTTTTACTTATTTATTTTAGCTAGCGAGTAAATAGCGAAAAATAGCAATATTAAATTGATAACGCAATTATAAATTATTAACTTCAATTTATTATAATTAAGAAAATCGTATAAAAAACTAGAGTTTTAGAAAGAGAATCGTTGTAAAAAGAAAACTACTAGTAAAAGAGAATTACTAATAGAACAAGAGATTAAAATGTAAAAGAGAGAGACTACTAGTAAAAGAGAGAGACTACTAGTAAAAGAGAGAGACTACTAGTAAAAGAGAGAGACTACTAGTAAAAGAGAGAACTACTAGTAAAAGAAGAGAGAGCTACTAGTAGAAAGAAGAGAAAAAGCTACTAATAAAAAGAGAATTAAATTGCATCGATACAAGAACGTCTTTTGTAAACTATAATATAATTAGTAATATTATAGCTATACAAGACCTTTTTAAACTTATCTATAAAACGAAAAGAATATTTTCTCTTTAACGCAAAAGAAGAGTTTCAAAAAACTTCTTTAATAAAAGAGATACTAATTTAAGAAATACTAGAATAATTAAATTGTTTGCTTTTAATAATTTTTTATTGTATTAAATTTGTTCTTTTGTTTTTATAATATTTTTCTCTTAATTGTTTTTAGTTAAATCTTAATTAAGATAAACAACTATCTTCGAGATAATTTTTTCTATATTTTTTATAATTTAAATATAATTATAAATTCTTAAGCTAAACTACTTTTTTAAAACAATATAGAAATAAAGATTGCTTAATTGTAATTAACAACTAATCTTCTAATTCGCGTTCGACTTGCTTAATAAATTTTTAAAAAAATAACAATTTTAATTATTCTTTTAAAAATTGTATCTTTTTTTGCTTGATTCAAATATTATAAATATAATTATAGTTTTTTTTATATTTTTATTAAATCTTTGCTAAAATTTATCTTGTTAATTTTGATTTATTTAAAAATATATTATTATTATATTAATTTATAATATAATTTTAAAAATTGCGTAGAAATAAAGCAGAATTGCTAATATTATATATTAAATTACTTTCTTCTTTTTGTCTTAAATAAGTTATTAATATATTAATATCTATTTAACAATAAATTTGTAAAAGTCTTTTACAATTAAAAAAGTTTTAATATATAAAATATATTTATTTGTAAACAAATATTATTTAGTAATATTTACGTCTTCGATACTTCTGTTGTTGCGAATATTAAGAATTTTTTTAAAATATATAATTTATTATTCTTTAATATTTTTTATTATTTTTATAAATAGTTCGAATTAATTAATATTAAATTGAAATTAATAGTTTTAAAATTAATTTTGTTTTGTTTAAAAATTAATAGCTTAAGTTAAATACAAACAAAATTAAATTAATATTAAGTATTAAATAATTATTTAAGTTTTTTTTCTTTAAGTTAAACAAAACAATCGCGAAATTAATTTTTAATATTTATATAAATACTTATTTTCAAAGTTGTTATATTGCAACTTATTGAAAAAAATTGCAAACAAAGAAGATTTTTCTTAACAATAATTAACAAATTGAAGAGAATTCTTAATTTATATATACGTCGAAACATAACTTTTAAATAAACTTGCTATAGATATAGACTTTTAATATTTGTGTTCAAATTATTTTTAATAATAAAATTAATTATAACGCAATCAATAATACACAATCTTTTTGTTAGATAATTTAAAAAAAAAGATAAAAATTAATATTCTTAATTACTTTTTAGTAAGTTAAGACTTTAAATAATTATTAATTTGTAACTTAATAAAACTTAATAAAAATTATATACTCTTTTACGTTATTAATTTTATAAAATAGCGAAATTCTAGTTAGAAAAATATAAAAGACTATTTTAAGTTACACAATAACAATATTAATGTTCGTAATTTAACTCTTTGCTATATATATTTTGTTTATAATAAAAATACAAAAACAATTTTTAAAACTTTTTAATTAAATCGAATCTAATTGTTGTTAATTAATTTCAAAGAATCTTATAATTTTGCGTTATTTCTTTTGTGCTTTAAATTTGTTACGTTTGTTTAAAATATTAGATATTATTATAATAATTACTTTAGTATTCTTTTTGTTATTAATAATTTTTTTATAATTTTTTGTAATTTTTTTTTCTTGTATTAATTGTTCAAAAGCTTTAATTCTATTATAAGTTCTATTATTATTATATTAAAGTATTGAAATAAATTGTTCAAAAAATATACAATCGAAAATTTGTATTTATTAAGTAATTAAATAAACAAATATAATAAGAAAAATAAATTAAGAAACATTGCGCTTATTAAAAAGAATAGTTGTTCAAATATTAAGTATTTATATTTCGATTAATATGCAAGTTATTTGTAAAAGATTTTTGTAATTAAAAAAAATATAAATACGATTTTGTTTAATTTTAAAAGTCTTTTATTATTAAAAAATAAAATATAAAAAACTATTGTAAACTTGAAAAACTGCTTTGATTATATTATAGAAAGTATACTTATTGTTATAAAGTACGTAATAATTTTAAATATCTTGCTTAAATTTATATAATTTGTCAAAGTACAACTTTAATATCTCGCATTTTGTTTTATTTGCAAAAGAAAATAAATCGCAATAAATTGTTATATTTTCAAATTAAAGTCGAAATCTATTTTGTTAATTTAATTTATTATATACTTTTCTTTTTACTTAATTTCGATATCTTCGCATATTGCTTGTTTGTTTTCTTGCTAATAAAAAGTGTTGTTAAAATAGTTTTTTATATTATCAAAAAAGATAGCAATCTTTCGATCAAACTTTTTGTATATAACAATATCTTTATCTATAGATACAATAATAATTGCAAATTATATACAATTATCTTTTTTTATTATTTGATTAAGATTGTATTTAAGATTGATTTTGAACTTGTAAACTATATTTTTAACTTTTGTAACTTAATAAATTAGATAACATTTTTAATATTAAAATTTCAAGTTACTTTTTGTGAAATTCTTCGAAGCTAATTCTATTAATATTTATTTCGTATTGTTAAGAGTTGTTTAGCAATAAATAACAATAAAGATTGTTTTTTGTTTACTTTTAACAAAAAATAAGATAGTTAATTCGTCGAATTTCGTTATTATATAGTTAATTTTATTGATTTTTTTTCGTAAGATTTAATTGTAATCTTATTGTTATTCTTTAAATTAACAAGAGTTTTTAAGTCTTTGTCAAAAAACTTCTCTCAATTTATAGAGAAAAACTATTAAAAACAAGAATTAATAAAAGACTATTAAGAACGAGAATTAATAGAAGATTGTTAGAAAGAGAAATCAATAAAAGACTATTAAGAGATTAATAAGCGAAACAAAGAGACGTTGTTGTTTAACTCTTTCAATACGATAAAGATATTTAAAGACATATTTATAATAAATTATTAATTTTTTCTAGTTAATTCTAGTGCTTTAGAGATCTTTTTTTGTGCATTTAACAAAATAAAGATTTTTTGTTAATTGTATATTAAATTAGATTTAAATAATATAGTCTATAGTAATCTTATTATATTTACGACTGTAAAATATATTATTAATATTATAAGTATTGTATTATTTTATATTGTAAAATAATAAAGTTCTGTAATCTATAATATTTTATTCACTCTTTTAAGAATATTTTGTCAAAAAAATAGTTAGATTTTCGCATCTATTTTGTGCAATTCAATTAGCTATTGTTCTTAACATATAATTCAAAATCGCTAGCTAGACTTTGTTGTTTATTTGATTTGCTTTGTCTAAAAAAGTTATTTTTATAGGTTTTAAAAAAAATTAAAAGCAATAGAACGCAAAAAAAATTATTATTTTGTCGAAATCTATTAAAGTCGCATTGTGTTTATAGTATTTTTTTAAAAATTAACAATATTATAATTGCAATTAAAGTATTAAGTCTATAAAAATCTTTTTTAGTAAACAAGAGAGTTGTTAGTTAATAACTACTAAATAAGTGCTAAATTAAATCAAGAAAATTGTGTATTTTATTGCATAAAATAGTAAAAATAACTATAAGTTAAATTTGATTAAAATTGATAAATTTAATTATTTAAAATAAATAGCTACTTGTTAAGGAATAATAATTATAAAAAAAAATTATAGTTTTTAGAAATAATTTAATATAAGAAGAGAATACTAGTTAATTTAGACGTTAAATAAAGTAAATAGTATTACAAGTATAAAATGCAACTTGACAAGATTACAAATTTATAAAAAAATATTACTTTATTTTACTATAATATCTATATAATACTTATATTATAAAGATAAGTCTCTTAATTATTATTTACTTATTACACGCTTAAATATTACAATTTTCGATATACAAAATACTTATGTCTATATATTAATTATTAATAATGTTTAAACTTTGTCTTATATAGACGTAAAGTAAAGTAAACGCTCTATTAAGATAAAACAAGAAGTAAGAGATAATATTACAATAAATTTAGGGTTAAAAAACTCGTTAACTATAAAAGTCTACTTTAATTAATATTAATTCAATTGTTTAACAAAGTATATTATATCTTTTGTGTCTTAATCTTAAGATTAAGACAATTATAAAGCAAATATATTAAACAAGAAAAGCTAAACACAAAGTAAACAATAACAAGTATTGCGTTTTCTAATTAAATTTAATACAATATAGTACTTAGAAATACGCAATTCTTTTAATTGCTAAAAATTAGCTTTTGCGAATACAATTTAAAATAAATTAATTAAAACAATATCTAATTATAATACGTATTAATATAAACGTAAATTGAAGAATTTTAATATTAAGATAAATAAAAAGAAGAAGTTATTATCTTTTATACGCAACAAAGTTAATTAATTAATTGTAAAAAACTTTCTTAATTAAAGCTAATAATAATCTAAACGCAAGTATCTAAAGTAATTAAATATTCAAAATTAAACAATTTCTCTTTATAAACTACAACTTTTGTTAAATTTTTTCTCTTTTTCTCTTTTTTAATTTTTTATTAATAAACACAAACTAGTCTTTTGTTACTTCTAGAACAATATTATAGTTTATTAAAAATTAACAAACAAAAAAACTTATTACAAGTTAATTCTAAGTTTGTTACTTAAACGCTAATTAATATATACGCGAAAAATAACAAAAACACTTTGTATTTTAACGTAAAAAAGCTAAATAAAACTTTAAAAAACAAACTATTATTTTAGAAAGCTAAAATACTAAATAATGTTAAAAGAATAAAAAAGTTTTGCAAAAAAGTTTTTTTAAAAAATTCAATAAAGCAATTATGTTAAAGAAAGATTTTGTTGAAGTCTTTAAAACGCTCAAAACTAACAACAAGACAACTTAGATATCTATAAAAAAGACTTTTTTTAATTAAGAAAGCTCTTATAATTAAGACAACTAAAATCTAAAAAAATATAACAAAAATTAATCTACAAATTGCAACGAATAAAAAGTTGCAAAAAAAATTATTAATTTTAAAACTTGTTAAGCTATTGTATTTTAATAAAGAGAATAAATAATTTACAAATTTTATTTTACGAAGTTATACAAATTTCTTTATTACGTTAATATTTAACAACTATAAAAATAATTAAAGTAATTAATTTATAACATTTGAAACTTAATTATAGATTAAACAAATATTTGTTATAGTTAATATATAATTATTAAAAACTAAGTATTATTTTAATAATTTCGCAAAAAATAAATCTTAAATTATCGAGAAACTTAAAATGTAAATTCGATATTATTATATAGTCTTTTTATTAAATAAAATAATTAATAAATTTATATATCAAATATTTCTAGATATAAAGTTATTGCACAATATATATAAATTGTTTCGCAAACAAGTTTAAAATATATACAAAAATTAAAAAGATATTATTTGTAAAATTGTTAAAAAATTAAAACAAATATAAATAAATATTGTTCGAAATAATTAAACAACTTATTTTTAAAATCTAATTATATATAACAAACTTAAAAGAATTTTTTTGTACAATTTTTAAATTTATTAACTTAAGACAATTTTTGCGTTTAATATTATTATTGTAAATATAAAAAAATTGTTGTTTAAAACATTTAAGTTTTCGAAATATATATTTGCTTGTAAAAAACTTTTTGCATTCAATATTTTTTTATAATTTTTTATTTTTTTTATTTTTTTAGATATCTTAATGCAACTTATTGTCGCAAATTAACTTTCGCAATTATATTAATTCGATTAAGTTAATTTTTAATTAATAAAATATATTAATAAATATTTTATTAATTTATATAATTAACTTTATAAACAACGCAAGTTTAGATATCAAAATATAAATATATATTTCGAATATTTCGAATCTTCTATTGTGCAATTTTGTCGAAACAATTTTAATATAAATATTAACTTAAATATTTTTTTAAAAAACAATAATTTAAAGTTGAAACAATTTTTGTTTCGACAAATTAATGTTTGCGTAAATAAAAAAGAAGCTAAAACTTATAAAAAGAGTATTAATATTATTGTTAATTATAACAATAAAAATAAGATTAATAATAATCTTATTAATATTAATCTTAATACTATTGTTAAAATATTCTCGAATACTAATATTAAAAATAAGAATAAAAACAAAAATAAAGAGATACAATTAAAAAACAAATCTAAGAGTAACAAAATTAAGAAATAAGTAAATTTAAACTATATAAATTATAATATTGTAAAAAACTTTTACAACTAACAAACTATTAAATAATATAACTTTATAACTTTATAATAAAAAAGCATAACTTTGTATCAAAAAAGATATTTTTAATTATTTGCTTGTTAACTTTTTGAACTTAAAAACTCTTCTTATTAATATATTTTATATTATATTGTTTCTATTGTTTGTTAAATACTTTAATATATATAAAGAGATTCTAAATATATAAATAACTTATATAACACTTTTATTATACAAATTATTAAAAATTAGTATATTAAAAATATTATTATTCTTTTATTGCTTTAACTTTCTCTTTAA
>JAABUW010006041.1_pt1 | contig 15412 bp, 13 predicted proteins | sample 5560081 | NCBI WGS metagenome assembly JAABUW01 (sample SAMN10711882, study PRJNA513363) | rock metagenome | isolation source: Antarctica rocks | place: Antarctica: Victoria Land, Knobhead sud | reverse complement strand
AGACTCCGGCATGCAAGTCCACGGCATATGGCATCTGGTCGACGCTCACAGCGCAGACTGGATGTACTTCACTTTCACCACGGCCTGTCCCTCAAGCGACTCGGAGCTGGGAATTGTTACTGCCGATGCATGGAGTCCTGGCGTTGATCCGTTTGGCTACGGGCAGCGGCCAGTATTGCAGTGGCTTGCGATCGCAAGGATGGATGGTGTTCCCAAGGACCACATGGAACTGCCTATCCATGGTGAGCCCCTGCCAGCGGACGGGCTGTATACCGAGATCGGCTACGAATATCCAGACTACACGATCAGCGACTTCTTGTCTGGTAGCTGCCTGTGTTAGAAGTTAATGGGTCCATATATCGTAGAAATGTATAATCTCAGAAAGCGTTGCGAACGAGTTCCTCTTCTCCTCCATGTCCTCCTGAAGCCTCCAATAGCGCGCATCACGATTTGGTGGCGAGACCTCTTGGCGTTTCTTCACAACCATCTGTCATCAATAGTCATCATTCGTGCCTCAGCACAGTGCATACCATTGGTATACTTTGGACGAGCTGTGTGCTGGTATACTCTTTCTTCTCGATAAATGCTCAGAGCTGTCCTCAGATCCAGAGAATTCACATCACACTTCAAGCCCAACATCACCACTCGCGCACACAGGGCAACCATGGCGGTAAGGGATGCTGCGTGGCAAATGCCAAAGGACCATATGGTGCGTACTGACACCCTGTAGTCTGAAAACAAGAAGGACATTCTAAACTGGGTTGACCCGAAGGACAAATCCGGCGAGTTCAAGCGACAGTCGTCCGTCTTCCGCAACTGGGTTGGGTCCGACGACTTCCCGGCAGAGAAGGATCGCTATCATCTATGTAAGTAGCCATCTCGAGATCTAGGGCAGTGAGTGAGCTAACATCAACCAGATGTTTCCTACGCATGCCCATGGGGTAAGTGACAAAGCGCCCAGTTCATAGAGCCGCAACGATTGACGTAACTTAGCCCATCGTGCATTGATTGTTCGAAAGCTCAAAGGCCTCGAAGACATCATCCCCTTCACATCCGTCCATTGGCATATGGCGGAGAAAGGATGGCGTTTTGCAACCAAGGATGACAACGAACCAGGCGAGAACACGACTCCGGATCCATTGCACGATGGCTATGCGCATCTGCGTGACATCTACTTCGAGAACAACAAAGACTACGAGGGCCGCTTCACTGTTCCAACCCTCTACGACAAGAAGCAAAACAGAATCGTCAACAACGAGTCGAGCGAGATCATCCGCATGTTCTACCACGGATTTGACAGCATCCTCCCTGAGAAGTACAAGAGTGTAGATCTGTTACCCAAGGACCTGGAAGCGAAGATCGAGGAGACTAATGAGTGGACTTACAACGACATCAACAATGGTGTCTACAAGAGCGGGTTCGCAACGTGAGTTCTCCCAGTTTAAATCGATATTACTTCAAGCATTGTTGACAGAACCTACAGTACCGGAGAAGCGTACGAGAAGGCAGTCACAACATTGTTCAAGTCGCTTGACCGAGCCGAAGATGATCTCTCAAAATCCTCTGGTCCATACTATCACGGCGACAGACTCACTGAGGCAGACGTCAGACTCTATACAGTAGGCAAACGGGCATCCTGTATCGCTTTTGGGAAGCTGCTAACATGATTGCAGACCATCATTCGATTCGACGCTGGTAAGCATTGATTTCCGAAAGGCCCATCAGCGAGAACGAATATCTTGCTAACATGGCTCCAGTCTACGTACAGCACTTTAAGTGCAACCTCCGTGACATCCGCAGCGGATATCCAGCACTTCACGAGTAAGTTGGTTTAGTGCCTACCTGGAAATGCAAGCTGACGCGTGTATACTCAAGGTGGGTTCGCAACCTCTACTGGAACGTGGATGCTTTCGGCAGCACAACAGAGTTCACGCACATCAAGAAGCACTACACTCAAAGCCACAAGCAGATCAATCCCTTCGGCATCACTCCCGTTGGCCCGATACCAAGTATTCTGCCGGTAGATGAAGAGGTTCCAGCTGTGAAAGCGGCTCTAGCAGCGAAGTAGAGGACAGCATGGAACGGCAGGCTATCGACCACAAGAAATTGCAGTCGAAAAACCGCTCTCAAAACGTTCTCGATGGAGCCGACTGGTCGATCTGCGACCACAGTGCTAGAAAACATCTCGACGGCGCCATGACTAGCAGGGAGAACAGGGTTCCCTTCCCGGCACGTGTAAAGACGTAAACGTTTTCCTTCAAACTAATAATCTTCGGGCTGATGTACTGTTACTTCTTTTGATCGGTAGCTCGGGAGGGAGACAGAGATTGTAATTGCGGACTGGCTTTTTTCTATCGTACTCGAGCCGTAAGAGTAATATTGTCGATCAGGCGGACACGCTTGGTGTCCCTCTCACGACCAAGCTTCTCGCCATCCGTCGTCGCCTCCAATGGTAGCATGATGATTGCACCACTCAAGATGGCTCCCCTGGTGTCGTCAACCCGGTCAACCTCTTCCAGTGTCTGCGGATCAGCGAGCGAGAGGTAGTCCACCTCGAACCTCGCCCGTTCTGTCTCAGACAAAGCATCTTGCTCCATCATCATCCTGTTGGCGATGTCCCATCCCAGAGCAAGAATCTCATCTCGATCGCACTTGCCCCTACTGTACGCGTCTTCGGCAGCTCTCAGTGACTGCCACAGCACGATTCCAGCCTTTCGTCGCCGTTCTCCGAGGTAAACATTCCTGCTGCTCATAGCAAGCCCATCTGGTTCCCGGCTCGTCGGACCAATGCAAACTTCAGTATTGATATGGAAATCGCTGACCATTCGCTTGATCACGGCAGTCTGCTGTATATCCTTCTGTCCGAAATACACCCGCTCCGGCTCCACAATGTTGAAGAGCTTCGTGCATACTGTTGCCACGCCTCTCATAAAGACGGGTCTGCTAGCACCTTCAAGCAAGTGGGCGAGCGGAGTGATCGTGACAAAAGAGCCAACGCCTGGTAATGTAGAGTCCGGGGGCAGGTTGGGGTACATTACGCCGGTCATTGGAGCAAAGACTGCTTCGATGCGGCCTTTCCCGTTGCCTTTCAATTCCACATCTAGAGCCTCTAATTGTTCCATGTCGGTCTCCCACGTCTTCGGGTAGCTGTCCAGATCTTCGGTGGGGCCGAATTGTGTTGGGTTGACATATATCGAGACAAACACCCTGTCGTTCTCGGACGCAGCTTGTCGCATCAAAGATATGTGTCCTTCGTGGAGAGCACCCATAGTCGGTACGAGGCCCACGGATTCACCATGAAGCAATAGGCCTCGTCTGTGCTCTCGCAAAGGCGGGACATTGCGGAAGACATGGATCTGCCTTCGGATTTGTGTGGCCAAAGAGACTGTTTGACGAGCACGCAGTAGCTGCTCCTTAAGCCCAGGAAGGACTCTTAGTCGCAAGCCGACCAGAACCCGGTGAGGCATGTCGGTGATATTCGTGTCGTCTCGACCATGAGACTCTGGACGTATACCTCAAGGTGGCAGCCGAGGACTACGCAGCGGTTCGTCTCGCACTGAGAGGGTTTGATGGTGGCCAGTTCCTCGATTCATGGCCGCAGGCTGCGACAATCAGGCCATGGTAGAGCTGGCAGATGGTGTGAGGTGTTCTGCAGCGTAATTCGGAGTCGAGTTCGAATTCGAGAATGATATACTCAATTGTACTTTGTTGTTCTCCAAGATAAGCTTCATGTAGGGATCTATCCGTAGTTCTACGCTAGCCTAGTCTAACCGCGAAGAGACGTCGTGGCAATTTTCAAGACCGCAAGCAACCTGGGGAAAAAAGTCGCAGTCGAATCTTCTCCAAAGGAACACCAACCCTCCATGCGAGTATACCGCTCGCGGTTGTGCAAAGTCAGCCATCAAATTTAGCGAGACACCTCAAATTGCCTGGGTCGATCGATTGAAGAAGTACATACTTCTCCCAGAAAGTAACATATCTCGAGTACCATATTGCCACTCTTTCTGCTACGCTGCCTGAACCCAGACCCGAGAGGCGACAGCAAGATGGCGGATGATGGCATGCTCCTCAACTTTGAACTCCCATCAGACGCCTTTGCTTCTACGAAGTCCTTCCGAGGAGGAGGCTGGAAAGACAGGCACACTGCAAAGAAGTCTTTCCAGTATGGAAGAAAGAAGGCGCAGGAAAGGGCCGTAGGTTCAATGCCAAGATTTGACGAGGTTCGAAGTGAAGACGAAGGGCTCATCCTCCCGAATCCTCGACCAGCGAAGCGCCCCAGAATCGAGGATGCCGAGGGACTGCAGAGCACATATCGCCCATCTGCAGGCATAAACCGCTCTGGACAGGCTACGACTATACACGGATCATCCAAAACACCGAAGGACGGTGTTATCTCGTCCCTATTCTCTTTCAACCCACAATCCGCGCCGTCATATCCAAAGCCTGCCATGGAGGCTGAGGAGATAGTGCAACCTTCCAACGCACCACTGGAGGACGAGCTCGCAAACTTTACGTCTTTAGGTCTATCGCCTACCCTTGCAGCCCATTTGCTACGCAAGCTTGGCATCAAGGCACCCACAGCAATTCAGCGCAAAGCTATTGAACAGCTTTGCGCTGCCCATGCCGACGCATTCATTCAAGCGGAGACTGGCTCAGGAAAGACCCTAGCATATCTGCTTCCGATTGTGGAACGTCTCATGCAGCTGTCGAAACAGATGAAGACTGCCGGAACTGGCCTCAACAGAGAAAGCGGCCTCTTCGCAATTGTCTTATCCCCTACTCGCGAACTTTCGAAGCAGATCAGCGCTGTTCTCGAGAGTCTCTTGGCTTGCTGTCACTGGATCGTGTCCGGGACGGTCATAGGAGGTGAGAAGAAGAAGTCGGAGAAGGCGCGGCTACGGAAAGGGATGAATATCCTCGTAGCCACTCCGGGACGTTTGGCAGATCACATCGACAACACCGAAGTGCTCGATGTGAGCAAAGTGCGATGGCTAGTACTCGACGAAGGCGATAGACTGATGGAACTGGGATTTGAAAAGGACATCCAGAAAATTGTTGGCGTGCTGAACCTGCGACGCAAGAAAGTCGTAGACTCATCGCTGGCAGACCTACCAGAGCGTAGATGCACAGTATTGTGCTCTGCAACGCTGAAAGGGAATGTCGAGCAGCTCAAACATACGACATTGAAGGATGCTGCCTCGATCGCTGTAGACGAAGATATGAGCACTGCGGATGCCAGCTCAGAAAACAAAGCAGCAGCGTTCAGCGCACCGGCGCAATTAAAGCAAAGCTACGTCCTCGTACCTTCGAAGCAAAGGCTTGTTACGCTGGTTGCTACCTTGAGACAGGCTTTCAAAAGGAAAGGTAGTGTGGCAAAATGCGTGGTCTTCATAAGTTGCGCCGACAGTGTCGACTTCCATTTTGATCTATTAACACAGCAATCCCTGACCGCCGGTGAGGGTGCTGCCGCTGAACCTAAGGATGACGCTACTCCGACACAGCAGTCCATCCCTAAGCATTCAAACAAGATCGCCCAGGGCAACTCGATCTCCGAGACACGAACACATGGTTTGGCCACCGCGATATCAAGCGACCAGAACCAGGTCCAGCTCTTCAGACTACACGGCTCTCTCCAACAATCCACCCGAACATCAACCTTGATGGCGTTCACCAAATGCACAGACCCAAGTGTTATTGTGTGCACCGATGTGGCATCACGCGGTCTGGATCTACCCAACATAGACCTCGTCATCGAGTACGACCCACCATTCAGCAAAGACGACCATCTACATCGTGTCGGGCGAACAGCACGTGCTGGAAGGGATGGCAGAGCCATGATCTTCTTGGCTCCCGGATGTGAAGAAGGCTACGTGGATATACTTAAGGACTGCGGACCACGAAACATTACTAGGCATGGAGCCGACGAAATGCTGAAGAAAGGCTTCTCGCCATCTATAGGCGTCGTTGGAGACAAGGATTGGCAGGAAGCTGCGACTACTTGGCAGCTTGACATCGAACGCTGGGCGCTTGCGCATCCTAAGCACCTTGAGCAGGCTAGGCGGGCGTTCCAAAGCCACGTTCGTGCCTACGCCACGCACGTCGCGGCCGAACGTAGCATCTTCGACATGGGGCAACTCCATTTTGGCCATCTTGCGAAGGCCTTCGCGCTGCGTGATAAGCCTGGTAGCATCCGAGTGCCTGGTCAGAGACCTGGTCAGAACGAGGGCCGGAAGAGCAACGATGCTCGGAAGGCCTCAGCTGGGAGAGCTGCAGCAGGCTCGACGAAGCGTGGGCGTGCTGACGATGATTTCGAGGATCAGACGCCTACTGATAAAGAAGCCGGGCGGAGAAGGACGCAAGCGAAGTTGAAGTCCATGGGTGGAGCTTCCGAGTTCAACTTGGGCTGATCGTCAGAACCTTCAGTAGATATCCCATAAAGAGATTTTGCCGTCTTTGCTTCCTGCAGCCAGCCAGTGTGTCGCTTTCGCCTTCTCAATTCTTTGTTGTGAAACTGTTAGGTCGCGTTTAGTCAAAGCAGCGCCTTCGTCGCCATCCGGTTTCGGTTCTCGTCCGTCGTCATCAAGTATATTGGCGAAAGCGAGCGCATAGCAGCCTTCCTTATGCCACTTCAGCACAGCCAATCCGTTCATGCTCTGAGTAGAATACACACGAGCTCTACCATCCCAGCCAGCAGTAGCAAAGATCTTCTGGTCCGACCGAACCGTGAGTGCTTGCTGACCGGCATGCTTCGTCTGCACATACTTGGTCTCTACTTTGCTACCTGGCACAGGGTGGCGAGCAATCACCGCATCTGCTGACGAGGTGAAGAAGCATTTCAATATTGTACAGACGTCGAGCGATAGTACGGGCTGAGAATGCGCTTTATTGACGTAAGTTGTTTGCCAGTGACCGTGGGCGTTCTGCTGCCATATAGCGGTGTGTCCGCTTTCGTAGCCAGCCATGATCGCCAGGGCGGCGTTGTGGTACATGACCTTGACTGCCATGAGCATGCCGGTCTTCACGTCCTTTGGAGTCACAATAGTGGCTATTCGGGCTTCGTTGGGGAGGGAGGTGATGTTGATGAAGCCATCTTGTATTCCAGGTGTTGCTACCAGTATGCTGCCGTTCTGGCTTTGACTGACATTCGTTTCGTGCTTTGGCAGGACTTCCGGGCACATAGTAAACGAGCAGAAGTTCAACGTATTCAACGTTAAAGTGTGCAATAGCCAAGGTTGCTTTCGTTCGGTAGTTGAGTCGTTTACTAGCAGCGTCGTGGAAGAGTCCCGTTCATCTTCTGGCTTCATTTGCCAGACATGAAGCTTGCTATCTCTGCCATGCCTGTCCATCGGATCAGGATGCTAGTACCGGTGATTTCAGATATCAGACTTACGTGATGATCTTGTCGTCCTCCCAACTTCCCACCCCCAAGACCACATCCTTGTGCGCTTGCCACACAGCTACCGGACGCCGTATTGGGACATCCCAGAGAACGATCCAGCCCTCAGCATCTCCAGATAGTAGCCTCAAGTTCTCCTTCAGAAAGTGCACTGCATGGATCTGAGCGGTATGTCCTCTCAACACGTAGACCGGCTGGGCAGGTGGCAGGCTCGAACTTTGCAATAGATTTTGGGAGGCCATGTGCTGCATCTCCCAATCTGATGCCCGTCCTAATACCTCATGCAGGTTCGATGAGATGGTGCTACAGTTGAGGCGTCATGTTGGGATCACTGTTCATGACATAAAAGAAATGCTGTTGTAGTTGATGGAAGAAGTGAGGTCGAGAGCTCTTGGCATCTGTGTCCTTAAAGTGACCACACCTCTATGCACCCTCCCATCATCGCCAAAGCATCCTAGTGTTCGTCGTACATCTTCGTCAAACAAGGTCATACTCATCCCCAGTCATCCGCCCAAACTCCAACTTCATCAACAACCGATCAACACCTCCACCCTTCCATGGCTCAAACCCACCACTCTCCGCCCCCGTAGCGCTCAAATACCTCCCAGATCTGATGCGCTCCTGATCAAGCTGCTTCAGTCTATTCACAACAGACTTTAAGTCGCTGTCGACTTTCTTCCGTGCTCGATCCAGCTCTAGCGCTATCCGACGCTCTTCGTCCATGGTGTACTCTGTCTCACCATCTGCATCGTGCTCTATGTCAAGTTTCTGCTGGATATCCAGCAGGCGGTTAAAGAAAGCGATAAGGCCGTCTACGTTACCGAGTAGAGATCGTAGGTCTTTGGTGTATGGGATGTCGTTTAGTAGCAGTGCGTAGACGAGAGAGGTGAGGAAAGCTCTGTGGCCTAACGCGAGGGTTTCGGGATCCCGTGGTACGTTTTGGGGTTCTGCATCGGTCTCCAGCTGAGCCGAAGAGTGCTCCGAGACGTCGGTCTGAGATGAACTTTTGACCCATCGTTCGAAGTGCGACCAGGACTCCCGGATGATCTCGCCCTCGAAATACGCCGACGTTTCCGACAAGAGGAATACCGTAGCGCTACATGTCGCCCAGACTTTGCGAGTGGCTGTGCGCCTTTTCGCAAATCTTTCTCTATCCTCCGACCTCGCGGCTTGACCCGGCAGACTCGCACGCGCAGGAGCGCCTTCCCGCCGTGCTACAGTCCTGCGCCACAAATCGGAGAGTCTGACATGTGCTCGCTTCACACTCAAGAGGTATGCGCTAACAGACGAGTACATCTCGAGCTCTCCGGGCGAGATGAACAGGTCCAGTGGTGGCGATATCGTCATACCCAAGACTACCGAGCTTGGAAACAAGAGATCGTCGAAGTTGATAGTGCTCAGAGTCGGAGCAGATCTGTTGACGCTGTCGGAAGTAGACGGCCGAGAAGTCTGGCGTGTAGGTGCTGATAGTGTGATGTGCTTCTGAGCAAAGTTCAATACCTCGTCTTCATCGTCTTCGTCCTGTGAAGCTAACACTTTCCATACTTTGGACAACGTCTGGTGAAACTCGGCATCGTTAATGGAAAGTCCTTTGAGAGCTTTGACCGGATCTTGCTGCAGCAGTCGTCCCATGCTCTGCTGGCGGGCTTGAAGCCGGCTGTCTGCCTCATTGATCAAAGCTACAGCAAATTCGCCCCTTTCGAGCAGCATAAATTGCTTGATGCATGACAAGAGTCTCAGCACAACTTCCATCGGGAGCAGATGTTGGAGCACATTCTGAGACAGGGACGTCCGAACCGACGAGATAGCTTTCGAGAGCTGGGACGGCACTATCGGTAGCGAGAGTGTCGAGATGTGCTGTAAATGTCTCGATACCAGCTCGTGCTCAGATATGGGAGTATTATCAACAGAACGCACAGCTTGTCGTCCGTACCTGCGAACCTGCAGGAGAGACTTTCCGATGAACAGGATGGATGATGCGGTCGATGAGGCAACAAATGTTGGCAGCAGGTCTTTATCTTTCGAGCACCGTTCTCCATTATCCATCGTTTCGACTTTGACGAAGAAATCCGCCGCTCCAAAGGCCGGCACTTTCCCATACAGCACCCAGGAAGCCACTTGTCGCAACCATGCTGTCTCGGCAACCTTGCTGAGCTCGATCGCCGCCTGCTCGATATCCGGGAAGCCAGTCTGCGCTTCAGACCGTAGTCTGTCAATCAAGCCTGCACCAGTGCATTTCCGCAAGTCCGTGTGGGTTGGTTGCATGAGACTAGCGAGCTCCCAATACCAAGCCATCCTCCGGTGCCAGGCATCGAACTCCCCAACAACTCCAGCGAGAGGCACAATGTCGTACGCTCCCACGATCGTGGCATCTTTCGTCAAGATCCTGCGGTCGACTGCAATAATGTGGTCCTGGAAGCGAGCAAGGTGCGTTTCCTGTATGGATGTGGCAACGGCTCGACAGATGGTCGAAGGGTGGTCAATGGTTATCCTTTCTATGTGCCGCCGTAACTTGCGATGTAGCTCCGACACTTGGCCGATGGAAGCAAGCAGCGCCTTTTCGGACGGCGAGAGTAGTGGGAAGTCGGCGTCGTCCTGGGTAGGTTTGGTTTGCTGGTCGACAAACCACGGCGAGGGGTGGCCAGAGAGGGCGAGAAGTACTTCGTGGAGCATTATGTCGTAGGATTATGCTCCCGTCGTGCGTATTCCTCGATTCGTTTGTTCTCGCCGGTCATAGTGTTGCCAAAGGTTTGCCCAGCTGGACGCGTCGACGCACGCGTCTCGCTCCGAGCTGTGAGGGAAATATGAAGCTGGACCAGCCTTCCAGGATGCAGTACCAAAGTACCACAAATTCTCCGTGCCGTGATCTTGCTGCATGTGGACTTGCTTGGCAGATGTCGATGCTTGTGTCGCGCCTGAATCCTTCAATGCACGAAACAGGCAGGAGCTGTCTCCGAAAGCCCAGCCGAGACCACTTTCTTTTGTGAATGCAGTCGCTGCCCTGCATGTGGCGTTGGCGGGGTTCCTTTCAAGTCTCCAGTTTTCTGGACCTGCTTCTTCTGCCGTCCTCCTACACCGCACCCAGCTCTTTACCACTGCCGAACCAACCTAGTCGTACCTGAAAAAGGCTTCTTTCAGAAAGACAACTATCTCAGTTTGCCATTGAACCTCACAACAGCCCGTCAAGATAACGTCAACGACAGCAAGCTCCACCACCCCACCTGAGCAGTGCACCTGCTCCTCCGTCCGACGACAGTCCACGATGCAGAACATCAGGGAGAAGCTGAAGCGGAAGCTGTCGATGCATGATAAGAATCGTATGCCATACCCTCCACCCCCGCCTCCTTCCCATTGGTCAACAGACTTATGCTGACATCCCCCAGCCAACCTCGACGACGTCGAAAACGAAGACGATGTCGACGACGAGACAGCTGGCCACCTGCAGCGCGAGATCGAGAAGGCTGAGCGTGACGGACACAACGAGGGCAAGCCGGGGAGCTTCCTCAATAAGCTGATCTCGCATGGCAACCAGAAGACTGAGGCGCAGTTGCAGAGGGAGCGTGAGATGGGCAGCCAGAACAAGTGAGCATGGGGAGGATTGGAGGATGTTTGGAGCAGCCATGATGGTGTTGCATGAGACGATGGAAGGTACATAAGTGCACTTGAGACGAGTTTTGGATGAGGGGGTGTATTGAGTTACGACATACTGTATCCTACAATTGCATTTGACGAGGTCGTTTGCTGATGTTCTACTGACACGCGTTTATGTGCTTGGTCCACGAGGTCTTCTTTGGTAGGGACGTGTTGGGCAACTCAGACCAAGCTCCGCTAGTCGACCAAAGGTACATGTACTGCAAGGCTGCCTCACCGTGTGGCCGTCGGGAGCTGGCGAATAGCACCGCTCTCTCCAGCGGGAGGCGTACGGCAAAGGCTATGGCGGTCACCAATAGTACCTCATCCCACCACACCTGCATCTCGGCGGTGCTGCGGAGACAGGGCACCGCCAGCCTGAGGAGTGCGCTCGACGAAGGTATTTCATACCTCTGAATCCCTCTTCGCTCTTTTCTCTGCTCTCTAGCTGCTCATCCAGAGCACCGCCTTTGCGATTGCTTTGGCTCAAAGAGAAGTACCTCGCAGCTTACCTTCAACTTCGGCCACACGACAGGTGGTTCGATCACTTCACCCACTCCCTGTGGAGGCAGGATAAAGCCTCCAGGCTCCGATAAATCCTCAATATGTCAGCACCCCTTCATACGATGCGGCAGGGCAGACTCACTGCTCTACTGACAGCCTACTCCGCCCATTGGTTGACGATCTCCTTGACTTTCTGTGTTCGCCCGACGACGATTTATTTTCACTAGAGGACAACGACGATGCTTGGTTCAGTCAAAACTACGGATCGAACGCGCTCGCGCCTTACGCATTGTCGACAACCCGGACGGATATCGCACCTGCTGACCCGCATCAGCTCTGTGGAACGACATTGGGCTACCAACCAAATGTGCCAGCGCCAGACGACTTCGAGTTTGGCCCATACGCGGGCCTTTCGGAGACTGATCAGTTCACGACTACGCCAGCACTCTGGCCAGCCGAGTACGACACCGACAGTGTTAACACATGGTCAGACCTTGGCTTCTCCCATGCCAGCTACGGCAACAGCGTCACGCCCGGTCTCTTCGACGACACCGATGTGGCAATGCTGTTCAGTTGCGGGCCAACTGCTGAAGGGTCTGCTGGCTACCATTCCACTCTACTCGCGAGCAGCTTCAATACCGAGGAAACATACGACAACGCGACATACGATAACACTACCTACGATAACGATACGTACGATAACGTTACATACGGCAATGACACATACGACGACGATCTAACGACTACTGAGACGGACCCATCGAGCAGCAGCGAGAAGTGCCCGATCACGCCTCAACATGACGGCCTTCGCGGCAGCCTCAGGACGGCCAAGGAAAGGTTCCATTGTTCTGTTCCTGGCTGCAGCAAAAGTTACGGCGAGGGATACGGCTCGAAACGGTCGCTCAGGAAGCATGAGATGTCGCGGCACACGCCAGGTCCGGCTACCTTGTGCCCATACTCTGACTGCGAACGTTCACGGACTGGCTTCAAGGTAGCGGGCTCGTTGCCGCGACATTTGCGGAGGAAGCATGGCCATAGAAGACGATGATTCCGTGTTCTCCCACGAGTCCGGCTGCGTGAACCGAGACAGCAGTATAGTCAGCTATCAGTAGTCTGGTTGAATCGACATTTGTCGAAGAGCAGAGATGTATCAATACAGTATCTTTTTAGTACACTCATGGTGACGATGCAAACACAAAGCGCTCAATATGCAGTAGATGCCCGATGCCGTGCGCCGGGCTCGTGGCGCCGAGAATGCTGTTGTACAAGAGGCCTCCGGACTCTGCCACTACTCCTTGATCTTCGCCAGCAGCCTAATGCCTCGTCAGTGCATCTTCATCATGAGCTTCTCGGGTATGGGCTTACTCATGATCCCTAAAAATCGAGTACTCATCCTCCCCAACCTTGATCGGGCTCCCACCATACTATTGTCCTCAGGTCAGCGCCCCGTCACCTGTTCCTCACCTCTCATCATTCACTTCATCCATCACGTACCTGCGGTATCAACACCTTATCCCCAGCCGCGACACTCATAGCCATCCTCTTGCCATCCCGATCCCAAGCCCCTGGTCCGACGGCTAACACCTTTGCCTCGTTGAGCTCTTTGACCGCGCTGTCGGGGAGGAAGATACCGCCGGCGGTTTTCGATTCGGCTTTGACGCGCTGCACGAGGACGCGGTCGAGGAGGGGCGCGAGGGCTTTGATGTTTTTGAGGATGGCGGACTGGGGAGAGGAGGCGCATTAGCTATAGCATCGATTGAACGGGGGCAGAAAGGCTGACCATTGTTGCGGTGTTGATGAGAGATGAGGGGGAGTATGGTGCGATGGTTGGATGAGTGATGGAGTGAGGTGTAGTTGTTCGAAGGAGTATCTTGTATCTGTAGAAAAATCTAGAAGTCCTGAGCTCGGTCGTCTCAAGTTGGCCCAATTGGGAAGCTGCCGGTGCAAACCTTAAATTCGCGTGCACTTTCAGATTTACAAGGCCAGCTCTTCTCTCACGCAAACTACATTTGCCCATTCGTCCCTGGTCCTTGCAATGACCTCCATAGATCATCGCCATAGACTGGACAATGTAGTGTCAATTCCATGCGGTCCTGCCACGATCCAAGAGAACTGAGAATTGAAGGCAAGTCCAGTCGGAACGAGGTACGACATTTCTTAAACCTTTCAACTACTTCTTCAATACCGCAACATGGCACCCGACACCAACGGCCCCCCAGAGCTACAGGACATTATCCCCTCCCTCAGTTCGCCACACGAGGAAGGGTCCCAAGACAACGGCGTAAGCACCACCATAACGCCACGATGTGTCGCTTCTTCCGGTCTCGAGGATAGTCCATTCTACCAAGCTCAATTCAGCGCCGACGGCACCACAATAATCACCCACAGCGCAAACTCCAGCCTCCGGACGTTCATCCTGCCTATCGATCTCCTCGACGACTCCAAACAGCCACATGGCCTTTCATCCACCTGCACAATCCCATCGCCAAGTGCGTTGCAAAGCTACGCCCTCTACCCTCACTTCAACCTCGCCGACCCATCGACTGCAGTGCTATTGAGAGCCTCCACCGACCTGCCAATCACCCTCATCAACGCCATCTCTGGCCAGCCCATGAATGCCAAGTACCAGCTCATCGACCCGATGACTGAAGCCTATATTGCGCCGAACAGCTTGGTCTGGACACCGGATGGACTACGTTTTGTTGCTGGCAGCCGGAATCAGATCTCCGTGTTCGATGCGCATCGGTATAATGAGGGACCGGTGCTTACGCACAAAACTACTAATAGCAAAAGGCAGAAGAAACTCTATGGTGGAATGTCTGGGTGTAGTGGGTTGATCATGGCTCTGAGTATCAGCCCCGATGGCTTGCTCGCCGCGGGAACGACTGAGGGGCAGATCGCACTTTACGACGGTGTGGCGAACACCGAGTGCTGGACCTCGTTCTCGATCGCCAACACAGTCCTCGAAAGACGCCACGTAGGCGGAGGTGTCACGCAGCTCGCCTGGAGTCCAGATGGGACGTACCTCCTCGCAGCAGAACGGCAGAGCGATGGTGTGCATGTCTACGATATTCGAAATACCTCCCGCTACGTATCGTTCCTCGCTGGTCGCCGAACTCGCACGCCACAGAGGATGGGCGTCGATGTGGTGCCGACTGCTGATGGCTACGAGCTCTGGGCTGGAGGCATGGATGGTTGCGTGAGGATGTGGAAGAATCCTGGCTCGATCGAAGGAGAGCATCGTCCGGATGCTGAGTCCAAGATGCATGATGATCCTATCAGCAGTGCAGTGTGGCATCCGTTGGGTGCTGTGATGGCTACGTGTGCTGGACTGCGGAGGGTCTCGCCGACTTCTTCAAACGAAGATGATGGAGAGTCTGCAGACGACGACGATGTGAATGCGGGAGTCCCGGATAACTCTTTGAAGATCTGGACGATATGATCACGCTGCCTTCTAGAAGCTCAAATCCACCACGGAGAAGTGCTTCACTCTCTCCTCTTCTCCAACCTAGGCAAGAACATCCAACACACCAGCATCCACACAAAACAACTATCACAAAGTCAGCTGTATCTCACAACGCATCATCCCACACCAACTCACAAAATGCAAATCGGATGCAACACAAACGTCCCCGCCGCCTGAGCAATCAGCCCCGTCAAGAACGGCACCAACGCCCCGCCACTCGAGCCCATTGAGCTGATAAACCCAATAGCGAAAACCTGCAGTTTCCCAGGCAGCAGACGTGTGAACACCGTTTGAGCACCAGGGTAGATGGGGCCGATGAGCAGACCGATGATCGCAACGGCAACGGCTTCACCGATGATGGAAGGCACGAACCAGACCAAGAACTGGAAAGCCAAGCAGCCGACGGTCATGACGAC
>JAABUW010006040.1_pt1 | contig 15413 bp, 12 predicted proteins | sample 5560081 | NCBI WGS metagenome assembly JAABUW01 (sample SAMN10711882, study PRJNA513363) | rock metagenome | isolation source: Antarctica rocks | place: Antarctica: Victoria Land, Knobhead sud | reverse complement strand
CTCGCACGATCCGAGCCCGCAAATCCGCTGACAAAGGTAGAGCCATGCCGAAGCCTCCCGCACCGGCATCCCTGAATCAGACCTGACGATTCCGCGCAACACCAAACCGCTCTAGCCCCAGAAGCGACAACTGGGAATCCCACAGGCCTCGAAACCCGCCTCCCGAGTCAATCAGACGGAAACCGTATCAGTTGGCGCCCGTCCCGGACTCGCAATGGGCTCGTTCAGGACAGTTCGGGAGGGCGGCGGGTGTGCCAGTCGGTGACCTGCTGGAATGCGTGACCGGCGCGGCAGAGCAGATCTTCGGAAACGTGCCGACCGACCAGCTGGAGGCTGAGCGGCATCCCGGCCCGATCGATGCCGCTGGGCAGCGTGATGGTCGGGCTGCCGGAGAAATCGAACGGGGCGGTGAAGCGCAAGATCCGCAACAGAACGTTTGGGTCCTGTCCATATTCGCTCATCCGGGTCAGGCTCGGCACCGGAACCGGCATTGTCGGGACCAGAAGGAGGTCGACCTCCTCGAACACGGCGGCGAGGGCGCCCGAAAAGCTCAGGCGCTCGTGGAAGATTTCGCCGAGTTCGAGGGCGGTCATCTGCCAACCCTGGTCGATCAGGGCCGCGAGGTCCGGGCCGTATTCGGCAGAACGGGCCGGATAGGTGTCCCGGTGGGCAATGGCGGTCTCGACCGAACAGAACGGAATCCACCCGCGCACCAGCTTCTCAGTGTCGGGGAAATCGACCTCGCGAATCCGGGCGCCCAGGCTCGCAAGGACGTCCTCCGCCTCCTTGAGCGCTCCCACGACTTCCTCGTCGATGCCGTTGGTGACGAAACTCCGGTCGATGCCGACCGTGACGCCACGAATGTTCCGGCCGAGCCCAGCCAGGTAATTCGGAACCGACGCCTGCAGTGCCGTCCGGTCGTTCGGATCGGGGCCGGCAATGACCCCGAGGATCGCCGCCGCGTCCGCGACGCTTCGCGTCATGGGGCCGACGTGGTCGAGCGATGCCGCGAGCGGGAAAACGCCGTAGCGGCTGACCCGCCCCCAGGTCGGCTTGATGCCGGTGAGGCCGCACGTCGCCGAAGGAAAGCGGATGGACCCGCCCGTGTCGGAGCCGAGCGAGCCGAAACACAGGCCCACCGCGGTTGCGACCCCGGATCCGGTCGACGACGATCCGACCCAATGGTCCTTGTTCCAGGGGTTCAGAGGTGACGGATTGTCCGGATGATGGCTCGTATAGGCGCCCTCCGTCATGCTCAACTTGCCCAGCATGACGGCGCCCCCCTGTTCGAGCCGGTCGACCACGGTGGCATTATGATCGGGTGTCCGGTTCCGCAGCATCGTGGTTCCGGCACCGGTCGGAGCGTAAATGGTGTTGCAAAGGTCTTTCACGGCGATCGGCACGCCATGCAGCGGACCGCGCCAGATGTCTTTGGCGATCTCGCGGTCCGCGGTTTCGGCTTGGGCAATTGCGCGGTCGGCCAAAACCGTCGCGTAGCTTCGGTAGGTCCCGTCGAGCCGTTCGATACGATCGAGCATCGCCTTGGTCACGGCGAGCGACGAGAGTTCGCGATTGCGGATCTGCTCCGAAATGCCGGTCAGCGTTTCGAAATGGATTGCGTCCAGCATCGGCGGTGCTCCTCTGGAACTTCTTGTCGGCGTGGTGCTCGGGCATGTGGTCAGGCCAGAGCGGCATCTGGCGAGCCTACCCGAAATCGCCCATCGCGGCGGCATCCGAGAGGTCCTCGGCCGCAACTTCGCGCACGATCGCTCCTTTCTGGATGAGCAGCACACGATCGGACAAAGCCCTGATGAAGTCGATGTTCTGCTCCACCAGCAGCATGGTGAGGCCGCGCCGCTCACGCAGGAGCTTCAGCTGTGCCACGATCTCCTCGATGATGGAGGGCTGGATGCCTTCGGTCGGCTCGTCTAGCAGGACGATCTTCGGCTCCTGGATCAGCGCGCGGGCGAGCGCCAGGAGCTGTTGCTCGCCACCGCTCAAGGCCCCGCCGGGCCGATCCAGGAGAGTCTTCAGCCGCGGGAATTCGTCCAAAACATCGTCGAGTCCGCCCACCCGCCGGCCGACCGCGACCGCGGCGAACCGAAGATTGTCGCGGACCGTCAGCCCCGGGAAGATCCCACGTCCCTGAGGCACGTAACCGATGCCGCGCCGCGCGCGCCGGTGGGAGGGCATGCGCGCGATCGAGGCTCCCTCCAAACGAATGTCCCCAGCCGTCGCGGGCAAAATTCCGACCAGCGTCTTCAGCAGCGTCGTCTTGCCCATGCCATTGTGACCCAGGATGCCGACGAACTCGCCCGCGCCGACATCGAGCGAGAGGCCGGCCAGAACCGGAATGCCGTCATATCCGGCGCCCAAATCCCGGACCTCGAGCATTACACCGTTCCTCGGCCGAGGTAGACGTCACGCACCACCGGATTGGCGATGACGTTCTCGAAGGTGTCCTCGACCAGAATGCGGCCCTGGTGGAACACCGTCACGGTGCGGGCAATCTGACGGATGAACTGCATGTCGTGCTCGACCACCACGATGGTGGCGGCGGCGTTGAGTTCCTGGATCAGTTCGCCGGTCCGGGCCGTCTCCTCGTCGCTCATCCCAGCGGCCGGCTCATCGAGGAGAACGATTTTGGGTTCGCACACGACGACCATCGCGATCTCGATCCACTGCCGCTGGCCATGGGCCAACTCGCCGACCGTCCGCCCGAGGATTGGCCCGAGCGCCAAGCGTCCGGCGACCTGGTCGACCGCGGCATCGATTGCCCGGCCCTTGCGGCGGGCCCGCGCCGCGAGCCAAAGATTCTCGCGGGCCGTGAGGCCGTTCATCACGACCGGAACCTGGTTCTTGATGCCGACGCCGCGCCGAGCGATCGCGTGCGGCTCGGCCCCGACGATCTCCTCTCCGTCCAGCAGGATCTGTCCGGCGGTGGGCCGAAGCTGGCCCGTCAGCATCTTGAAGAACGTGCTCTTGCCGGCGCCGTTGGGGCCGATCAGGCAGCGCAGTTCGCCCTTCGCCAAGGCGAAATTCACATCCGCAACGGCGCGCACGCCCCCGAAGCGCTTTTCAAGACCACGCGTTTCGAGGATGGCGGAGGCTCCGTTCATGGCCGTGGCCTGTCGGCGTCGGCCCGCCGAATTCCTCGGGCCAGATAGGAGCCGATCGTCGGCAGCAGCCCTCGCGGAAAGACCAGGACGAAGATGAGCAGCACCAGGCCGAGAACAACCGTGACCTGGCCTACGCTGACCGTGCCGAGCCAATTGCTGAGATATTGGACCAGTCCGGTCGCAACCACGGGGCCGATCAGGGTCGATCGCCCGCCCACGATCACCCAGATCACCACCTGGGCGGCCTGGTTGAGATTGAACATTTCGGGCGCGACGAAATTGCCCCAGACGGCATAAAGCGTTCCCGAAAGAGCCGCTATTCCGGCCGCGAGAACGAAGCCGGCGAGCTTGTAGGCCCGGCTGTCGTAGCCCAGCAACTCCATCCGCTTCTCGCTTTCGCGGATGCCTACGATGATGCGACCGAAGGGCGTCAGCAGCAGCAGGCGCAGCCCGACATAGACGATCAGCGCCAGGCCGCCGGCCAGATAGAAGACACCATCGAGCGAGATTTGGCTGGATGTGTCCCAGGGCAACTGGAGGGCCGGCACGCCCGGGATGCCGTTCTGGCCATTCAGGCGGACGCTGCCGATCACGTATTCGGGGCCGGAGGTCGACCGTATCGTCTTTTCGAAGATCAAGGTCACGACCAGCGTGATGACGCTGAGATAGATGTCGCTGATGCGGCCGTAGATGATGAAATATCCGAGCACCGCGGCGAACAGCATCGGCAGCACAACGGCCGCCCCGAATGGCCAGAGCGTCGTTCCGGAGTTCAGGGCCAGGATGGCGTAGCAGTAGCCGCCGAGGCCGAAGAAGATCGTCTGTCCGAAGCTGAGGATTCCCACATAGCCCCACAGAAAGCTCATGCTCAGGGCCAGGAGGGCGAAAACGAAGATGATCGACACATCGAGCTGCAGTGCCGCATCGGTGTAGGACGGGGTCAACCCGACAGCCGCCGCCAGAACCGCGACAAACAGCCACCACCACCAGCGCGGCGGCTTGGCCGCATCGGAGGCGAATTCCTGCCCCGTCACAGGCCTCTCCTCAGACGGCCCGTGATGCCGAGCGGCAACAGCCTCAGGAGGACCACGGCCACGAGGAGGACGCTCACCTCTCCGACAACCGAACTCCACCGGTACGACACGACGCCGTCGATAGCGCCGAACAGGCTGGACGCGGCCAGGGTGCCGAGCAAGGGCAGGTGGCCCCCGACGATGACCGTGATGAAGGCTTTCGCCACAAAGAACAGACCCATGGTCGGGGACGCCCCCGTGATGGGCACCAGCACGGCGCCAGCGAGCCCGGCGAGGGCCGACCCATAGCCGAAGGTCGCCATGTAGATGGTGCTGCGGTTCACCCCGAGCGCGCCCGCCACCACCGAATCCTGCATCGTGCCCCGCATGAGCAGCCCGAAGGTGGTGAATTGTGCCAGCAACCAGGTCAACAAAACCAATGCGACCGCGATGCCGATCAGGACCAGATTGTAGGACGAGACATTGACGCCGCCGATCACGACGTTGCCGAAATTCGTCGGCACGCTTCGGCCTTGCGGACCGAGCAGCGTGGTCACGCCCCCGACCAGCAGCAGCGACAAGCCCCAGGTAGCCAGCAGGGTGTCCACGATCCGCCCGTAAAGGAAGCGGATAACCAAGCGCTCAACCAGGATGCCGAAGATGCCGACCGCAATCGCAGCCAAAAGGCAGGCCAGCCAGAGCGGCAACCCCGCATTGGCGCACAGCACGCACGCATAGGCGCCGAGCATCATGAACTCGCCATGCGCCAAGTTGATGACCTTCATCATGCCGAAGATTACCGCAAGCCCCAGGCTGATCAGAACCAGCAGGGCGACAGCATAGACCGCAAGGTAGACCGTCGTCGAAGCGTCCAAACCGAAGCTCCCCGGATACCATTATCAACGAGCAGTGATCTTTGTTTATAGAGAGCGATTACACTCATCCTAAGCTCGTCGAAGGAGGATAATACTCGCGTGTGGTGTGCCCCTTGTCCTTCGACAAGCTCAGGATGAGGGCTGAGGTGCCCTTGCTTTGGATAGCACTAGAGCACCGGCTCGTATTGCTTGGTGTCGTTGGGGTTCTTCTTGAGGTCGCAAACTGCTTGCGTGTCGGCCGGCTGCCGTTGCGAGAAGGATTTGACCAGGTCGAAGCCGCCTTTGGTATTGCCGACCGCGATATGGACGTCCATGACCGTATGGTTCGTCTGGCCATCGATGGTGTAGAGACCGCCGGCTCCCTTGTATTGTGTGCCGCCGAGAACCGGGATCACGTCGTCAGGCCTGGATTTGCCCGCCTTCTTGACGGCTTCGGCCCACAGCATCACGCCCCGATAGCCGATCTCGCCATATTCACCGACGTAGTCGTTCTCGCCCGTATATTTATTGAACTTTTCGACGAAGGCCTTGGCGGCTTCGGTGGGCAGCGTATCGAAAAACGAGGTCGCAATGAGAATGCCGTCGTTCTCCTGAGGGCTCAGGGTCGCGTTCTCGCGCCCCGCCCCATAGGTGCCGGAGGCCAGCACCACGTTCTTCTTGCCGATCGTGGATTCGAACTGGCGATAGAAGGACACATGCGCATCGCCGACGAGCGCCGAATAGACAGCCTCGGGCTTCGCGGACTGGATGCGGCTCAGCACGGGGGCGAAATTGGTGACATCCAGGGGGAAGAACTCGACCGCCAGATCCTGGCCGCCCTTCGCCCGAATGAACTTTTGCATCCACTTGCTGGTGATCTGGCCGTAATTGTAGTCCGCGGCCAGGATGTAGCTCTTCTTGGCCTTCTTCTCGTTGATCACGTAATCGACGAGCGGCTCGAGCTGCTGGGCCGGAACCATTCCGGTCGAGACGTGTCGGCGGTCGCAAACGCCCCCCTCATAGAGGGCATTATAGAAGTAGAGCCCTTTGAACTTGTCCACGATGGGCCGCATGACTTCGCGGGACGAACTCGTCAAGCCGCCTTGCAGCACGTCGACCTTGTCCCGGACCATTGCTTGCGTGGCGTACTGGGAATTGAGCTGGTTGTTGGATTGGGCGTCGTAGAAGATCAACTGCACCGGACGGCCAAGAAGCCCGCCCCCGGCGTTCAGATCGTCGACCGCCATTGCGGCGGCCTTCATCTGTTTCAAGGAGTAGATGTTCAGCCCGCCGGTCTTGTCCAGGATGTTGGCGACCTTGATGGGTTCGGCGGCGGCGAGGCCCACTCGGCTGAGCAGACTGACGCTGCTGCCGAAGGCGAGCGCCCCCGAGGCTGTGCGGAAGAACTGGCGACGGTTGAGTTTCATATGCAATCTCCTCAAACAACAGAGCTGGAATTTTTTCTTCGAGAACCTTCCCGAACCGGCGTTTCATCCCTTGTACTTCAGCTTACGCTTGAGCTCATCTGGGTCAAGGCGGAATGCGGTCGACACGAACCCCAACTGCTCCGCCCAAGACTTCAAGGCAAATTCCGCACCGCCGTACCTATCGACCGCTCCAGCGCGGCGCACGCTTCTCCATGAATGCCTGCGCGCCCTCGCGTATGTCCTGGCTTGCCTTGATCTCGGCTAAGGCCGCGTCGGACAGGCGACGCAGTTCGGCCTCGGCGCGCTCACCCGCGATCCTGGCGATCTTCAAGCTTTCCCGCACGGCCTGCGGCGCATTAGCCGCGACGGTTCGCGCGAGACCGAGCGCTTCGTCGTCGACCCTTTGGGCGGGCACGACCCGGTTGATCAGGCCGAGGTCCCGCGCCCGAGCCGCTCCGATAGGATCCCCCGTGACGATCATCTCGATCGCGACGGCGCGCGGAATGGCCTTGGGAAGTCGATACAGGCCGCCGGCGCCGGCGATGAGACCACGCTTGACCTCCGGTAGCGCGAAAACCGCGTCCTCGGAAGCCACGGCGAGATCGCAGGCGAGCAGCAGTTCGAGTCCGCCGGCCAGAGCAAAACCCTTCACGGCCGCGATCCAGACCTTGCTGCGCACCGCATCCACGAACCCTGCGAACCCACCCTCCGCAGTCCAAAGCGTCGTCTCGTTACCGCGGGCGATCTCGCCGAGATCCGCCCCGGCGCAGAACGCTTTGTGTCCCGCCCCCGTGAGGATCGCGACACGGATCTCCGGGTCGGCTTCGATGTCCCGCACGGCGCGCCCAAGCGCAGACGCGACGGGACCATTGATGGCGTTGCGGACCTCCGGGCGATTCAGGGTTACGCGAGCGATCCCGCCGCCGAGCCTTTCCAGGAGAACGGGGTCGGCAGGTCGGCCGGAGTCCGGCGGGCCATGGCTTGAAAGGGCGAAATCGAGATCTTGCGTCATTGCGGTCGCCCTTGCGCCCTCATCTGGCGCAGCGCACGCCGGATGATCTTGCCGGTCGCGGTCATCGGAAGGTCTTCGACAAAGACGACCTCTCGCGGGTATTCGTGGGCGGCGAGCCTCGTCTTGACGAAGACGCGGATATCCTCCGCGAGGGCGTCAGATCCGGCTGTTCCCGGCTTTGTCACCACGAAAGCCTTGATGATTTCGGTCCGGATCGGATCCGGAACTCCAACCACGCCGGCCAGGGAAACCGCCGGATGGCGAAGGATGCAGTCCTCGATCTCGCCGGGCCCGATGCGGTAGCCGCCCGATGTGATGACATCGTCATTGCGGCCGACGAACCAGATGTAGTCCTCGTCGTCGCGGCGCCCGAGATCGCCGGTGAGCAGGAGATCGCCCGCGAATTTTTCGGCTGTCGCCTTCTCGTTGCGCCAGTAGCCGAGAAACATGACGGGGTCGGGACGACGCACGCCGATATTGCCGATGACGCCGCTCGGGACCTCGTGCCCCTCGTCGTCCACGATGACAACCTCATGGCCCGGTACCGCCCGACCGATGGCCCCCGGCTTGGCCGCAAATAGATCCTCGCAGGAAGCCACAACCAGGTTGCATTCGGTCTGGCCGTAGAACTCGTTGACCGTGAGGCCGAAAACCGAGCGTCCCCAGTCGAGCAATTCGCCGCCGAGGCTTTCCCCGCCGCTGCCCACACTGCGCAAGGAGAGCCCCGGATAGGGCGTGTTCCGTGCCTGGCGCATCAGCTTCAGGGCCGTCGGTGGAAGAAACACGTTCCTCACCTGCTGGTCGGCCATCAGCCGTAGTGCGTCTTCGGGATCGAACTTCTTGGCCCGGTGCGACACCACCGTGACGCCATGATGCCAGGCCGGCAGAAGCACGTCGAACAATCCGCCGATCCAGGCCCAATCGGCCGGGGTCCAGAAGCGGTCGCCCGCTTGCGGGAAGAGATTTTGCGGCATCTCCACGCCGGGCAGGTGCCCGAGCAAAACGCGGTGGGCGTGCAGCGCGCCTTTGGGGTCTCCCGTCGTGCCGGACGTATAGATGATGATTGCCGGATCTTCGGCCGCCGTATCGACGGGCGTGAAGGCGTCCGAGGCCCCCGAACAGTTGCGGTGGAAATCGATGGAGCCGGGACCCTGCCCGTCAATCGTGAAGACCCCTTCGAGTTCGGGTAGATGACCGCGCAACTCGGCAATCTTGTCCGCACCGGCGCGATTGGTGACGATGGCCCGCGCGCCGCTGTCGGCAAGCCGGAAGCGGAGCGCATCGGGGCCGAACAGTTCGAACAATGGCACGCTGATGAGGCCGGCCTTGAATGCCGCGAGATGGGCTAGGGCAGTCTCGGGCGCCTGCGGCAGCAGCACCGCCACCCGGTCGCAGCGCTTGAGGCCCCGGGCGACGAGCACGTTGGCGAAACGGTTCGACAGGCGCCTCAGGTCCTCGAAGCTGAACCGCTGCTCCGCTCCGCTTTCGCCGATGTTGATGAGCGCCAAAGCGTTGCCGGCAGCATGCCGATCGCAAACGTCCACCCCGATGTTGTAGCGTTCAGGAACCGCCCACCGGAACCCGGCCCGCAGGTCGGAATAGGATTCCCGTCTGTGCAGCATGGGACGTCCATGGCTCCCTCAGCCGGCGCTATGCCATCCACCGCTGGCGAGTGGGTGCAATGCCCGCTTCTCGTTGACTCCGGCCCCTGCACCGAGTTGTTAAAAACAATCGAACGTTCTTTTAATCCCGTCAAGTCCTGTTCCGTGTCCAGCCCGGTGCGCGCCTTGCCGATTTCGCCTATACTGACCAGTCCCGGGCGCTTCGCACTGAGCACCGGCCGACCCGCATCATCGACGCCGTGGACCTGAAAGATCTGTTTAGCGAGATCGATACCGACGGTACGAACTGACATGGGATCGGCTCCGGATGGGTGTTGCGCCGCCAGTCACTCTACGACAGGGCCGCACGGAGCGGGGGCCGTCCACCCCATCAATCCCAATCCCAGTCCACTCACCCTGCGAGTCCCCATAACGGCCTGTGCTGGCCGCGATCGACTGAAGCTATGGGAACGCCTTTGCGATCTACGCTACTGCCAAAACGCTAGTCCAAATGCGGCGTTCAAAGCCACGGTACAGGGGGAGGTTAAAGCGATGCGTCTCAAAGACAAGACCGCGCTGGTGACGGGAGCTGCCTCCGGCTTCGGAGCCGAGATCGCCAGGGTATTCGCGCGCGAGGGCGCGAAGGTCGTCGTCTCGACCTCAACGGGCCGAGTGCCGAGGCGGTCGCAGCCGAGATCGGGCGCTCCGCGGTCGCGGTCGCGGTCGCGGTCGACGTGACCCGCCGCGGAAAGCAGCCCCGACCTGCTTCGCCCTTTGGTCGACAGGACGATACTGATTGAGCGTGGCGAGATTTTCGAGGCTGCTGATTGTGTTTAAGCGGGTACTGCACGTGGAGTGGGCCCGTGGCGGCGGACAGGGTCGAGCTTCGCGATTGACCCCCAGGCCGGGCTTCAGAAAGATGAAGCTCATGGTCAAGCACCGCACCCACGGCGCCGAGTTCAAGCGTCAGGTCGTCCAGGAGTACTTGGTTGGTGAAACCCTGCACGGGCTGTCGAACCGTCACGATCTGTCCCGCAACCTGATCCGGATCTGGGTTGACAAATACCAGGCCGGCGCCCTCGACGAGGAGGTCGTCGCGGCCGATCTGCTGGAGACCTATGACGCCCGCATCGCCGCGCTCGAACGGCTCGTCGGCAAACAGGCCCTCGAGTTGGAGTTTCTAAAGGGGGCTCCGCGTGCAGCACCGCGGCCGAGAAGCGCGCCCACATCCGCCATGGTCGGCCCCACGGCTTGTCCGCCGCCGAAGGATGAGAGGCTCCGTCCTGCGGAGCATGATGGAGTGGCAAGCGGAGGGATCGCGCGCTCTACCCTCTATGACGAGCCGCGAACCGCCATCGCCACCTCCCACCATCACGGTGTTGCGACGACCGCCTGAATCCGCCCAATATGCAGCCAAGGCTTACCGCGACGAACTCGCCGCAAAGGGGCTCAAGGGCTCGATGGGACGCCGCGGGAATCCCTACGACAACGCCAAAGCCGAGAGCTTCATGAAAACGCTGAAGGTCGAGCCGTCTACCCCACTGTGCGGCGGGGAGAATACGATCGTGCACCTCGCCAGGCGCGCAGCCCGCGACGCTAGCCCGGAGGCAAGGTGACCGCGCTCGTCGATATCGATCTTCGCTTCATCGATCGCTTGCTGACCGAACTCGGAGCTCTGGGCGCCTGGGGCGGGACCGGCGTATGGCGTCCAGTCTACACGCCCGACTGGGTCGCGGCCGCGGATTGCTTTGCGTTGTGGTGCGACGAAGCCGGGCTCGGCGTCCGCCGCGACGCCGTCGGCAACGTTTGGGGTCGCCTCGACGGGCGGGATGGAGGGAGCGCCATCGTTTCGGGTTCCCACCTCGACACCCAATGCCCGGGCGGCCGCTACGACGGGGCGCTCGGCGCCATCGCGGCGCTGGTCGCGGTGCGGGCGCTGAAGGAGCGCTTCGGCGCGCCGCGCAAGCCCCTCGAGGTGCTGGCGCTGTGCGAGGAGGAGGGCAGCCGCTTCCCCACGGCCGGCTTCTGGGGCTCCAGCGCCATCGTGGGCCGCATCGGCCCGCAGGACGCCGAGCATACGATCGGCGCCGAGGGCGAGACCATGGCCGAGGCGATGCGGGCCGCCGGGCTCGACCCGGCCCGCATCGCGGAGGCACGGCGTGACGACATCGATGCCTTCGTCGAACTCCATATCGAGCAGGGGCCGGTCCTGGAACAGGCCGGGCTGCCGGTGGCGATCGTCGACGCCATCACGGGCATGCGCCACACCGAGGTCGTGCTGACGGGCGTCGCCAACCACGCGGGTGCTTTCCCGATGGACCTGCGGCGCGACCCGATGGCGGGCTTCGCCGAGATCGCCTCGGGCCTGATCGACGCCGCGGCGCGGATGGGCCGGCCGGCCGTCTCGACGGTCGGCCGGGTGTCCGTGGACCCGAACGGTCCGGCCATCATCCCGCGCGCCGTCACCTTCACGGTCGACGCCCGCCATCCCGACCCGGCCGCGCGGGAGGTGCTCAACACGTCTCACGAGATGCTGATCCGCGCGGTCGCGGCGCGCCGCGGGCTCGAGGTCGAGACCCGGGTCTTGTTCGACCACGCGCCCTGCCCATCGGACCCGTCGCTGGTCGAACTCCTGGAGGGCGCCGCGCGGGATCAGGGCGTGCCGAGCCTGCGGATGGCCAGCGGCGCCGGGCACGACACGCAGATGATGGCTTCCGCGGCGCAGCGGGTCGCGATGATCTTTGTTCGGAGCAAGGACGGGCGCAGCCATACGCCGGAGGAGTTTTCGAGCATCGGCGACATCGTCGCCGGTATCCGAGTGTTGGCGGCCGGGTTGCACGCGCTGGCCTATTAAGGGCGTCCGCGATGAGCGGGACGGGGAGCGAGGTCGAGGCATGCGGCTGATCGGCGTGGACGTGGGCGGCACCTTCACCGACGTAGTCTTCTGCGACACCGACGCGGGGCAGATCGCGGTCAACAAGGTTTCGACGACGCCCACCGACCCGTCGGAGGGTGTCATGGCGGGCATTCTCGGCCTTTGCGAAGCGGAGACCATCGACCCCGCGACGCTCGACGCCGTGCTGCACGGCACCACCACCGCCACCAACGCGGTGCTGGAGAACAAGGGCGCCCGCACCGGCATGGTGACCAACGAGGGCTTCCGCGACGTGCTCCACATCGCGCGCCACCAGCGCGTCGAGCACTATTCTATCCGCCAGGACCTGCCCTGGCAGTCCCGCCCGCTCGTCGCGCGCCGCCACCGCAAGACCGTGCGGGGCCGTCTCGTGCCGCCCCGCGGCGCCGAGCTAGAGCCTCTCGACGAGGAGGGCGTGCGCGCCGCTGGCGCCGAGCTCGCCGCCGAGGGCGTCGAGTCCGTCGCGGTCTGCTTCCTGTTCTCCTACCTCGACCCCGTCCACGAGGACCGCGCCGCCGCGATCCTGCGCGAGGCGATGCCCGGCGCCTTCGTGACGACCTCCGCGGCCGTGTCGCCCCAGTTCCGCGAGTTCGAACGCTTCACCACCGCGGCGCTGGCGGCCTTCGTAGGGCCGAAGGTGCGGCGCTACGTCGAGCGGCTCGCCGCCGCGCTCAGGGCCGCCGGCATCCGGGGCGAGCTCCGCATCATGGCGTCGAATGGCGGGGTCGCCACGGCCGAGAGCGTGGCGGCGAAACCGGCGCTGACGCTGCTGTCCGGCCTCGCGGCCGGCGTGCTCGGCGGCGCCCACGTCGGGGCGCGCGCGGGCCGCCCGCGACTCATCACCTTCGACATCGGCGGCACCAGCGCCGACATCGGCATCGTGCGCGACGGGATCGTGGCCGAAACCGACGCCCGCTCGACCGCCATCGCCGGGTTCCCGCTGCTGATGCCGATGATCGACGTGCACACGATCGGGGCCGGCGGCGGCTCGATCGCCCACCGCGACCGGGGCGGCGCCTTCCGGGTCGGGCCGCGGAGCGCCGGCGCCGTGCCGGGACCGGCCGCCTACGGGCGCGGGGGCACCGAGCCGACCGTGACCGACGCCAATCTCGTGCTCGGCCGGCTCGACCCGGGGGACTCGCTCGCGGGCGGCCTCAGGCTCGATGCCGCGGCGGCCAGGGCCGCCGTCGCGCGCTTCGCCGCCGAGATGGGGCTCGGCGTCGAAGCCGCGGCCGCCGGCATCCTGGCCGTCATCGACAGCAACATGGCCAATGCGGTGCGCTCGCGCACCGTGCAGAAGGGCATCGACCCGCGCGGCTTCGCGCTGGTCGCCTTCGGCGGGGCAGGGCCGCTGCACGGCGCCGCGGTGGCGGCCGCCCTGGAAATCCCCGAGGTGATCGTGCCGGCCTTCCCGGGCATCACCTCGGCGATGGGCCTGCTCACCACCGACCTCAGATACGATGCCGTACGCGCGCAGCTCGGCACGAGCGGCGCGGTCGACGTGGCCAGGCTGGGCGCGGGTTTCGCCGCCATGGAGGCGGCACTGGGGGCGCAGTTCCGCACCGACCGCATCGCCCCCGAGGCGGTGTCCTTCGCCCGCTCGGGCGACCTGCGCTACGTCGGCCAGGGCTACGAACTCCGCGTCGCCTTCCCGCCCGGCCTCCTAGCGGCGTCCGACCTCGACGGCGTGTGGGCGCGCTTCCACGCCGCCCACGCGGCCGAATACGGCCACAGCTTCCCGGACAGCCCGATCGAAATCGTCAACATACGGGTCGCGGGCTCCGGCCGCACGCCGAAGGTCGTCGACCCCGGCGCCCCGATGGGAGGATCGCTCGAAGCGTCGCTGATCCGGCGCGGGCCGGTCTGGTTCCGCGTCGCGGGGGCACTCGAGCCAGCGCCGACGCCCTTCTATCGCCGGGCGGCCCTGCCCGCCGGCACGCGCTTTGAGGGCCCGGCGATCGTACTGCAACCCGACAGCACCACCGTCGTGCCGCCGGGCGCGTCCTGCGCCGTCGAGGCGACCGGCGACGTCGTCATCACGCTCAATCCGTCGAGACCCCGCCCGTGACCGACACCTTCTCCACGAACACCCGCGTCGACCCCGTCACGGCCGCTGTGATCCAGGGCGCGTTGGAGAACATCGCGGTCGAGATGGGCCACAAGCTCATGCGCATGAGCTACTCGTCGATCATCCGCGAGTCGGAGGATTTCGGTGCCGCCCTCACGGACGCCGCCGGGCGCCAGCTCTGCGAGTGCCGGATGAGCACGCCGCTGCAGTCGGGTCCCATCCCGGGCTACGTGCGCGGCGTGCTGCGCGCGCTGGAGCGCCGGGGCGAGGCGCTCCATCCCGGCGACGTCGTGATGCACAACGATCCCTACGCGGGCGCGAGCCACGGGCCGGACGTCGGCTTCTGCGTGCCGGTGTTCCTCGACGCAAGGCTGATCGGCTTCTCCGTCACAACGGCCCATCACCTCGACATCGGGGCGCTGGCGCCGGGCAGCTGCGGCATCGTCGACGCCGTCGACACTTACGCCGAAGGGCTGCAGTTCAAGGCCATCAAGGTGGTCGAGCGCGGCGTGCGCAACGAGGCGGTGTGGCACATCCTGCGGGACAATATCCGCGCCTCCGACCTCGTGGTGGGCGACATGGAGGCGCAGATCAAGGCCGCCGAGATCGGCGCCGCCCGCTATCTCGCCCTCGTGGAGCATTGGGGCCTCGCCACGGTTGACGCCGCCTACGAGGACCTGCTCGACTATTCCGAGCGGTTGATGCGCGACGCCATCCGGGCTCTGCCCGACGGCACCTACCGCGCCCTGACCCGCATCGACGGCTATCTCGACGACCCCGACCCGGCCCGCCGCGACCTGCCGATCGCCGTCGCGATCACGGTCGCGGGCGATGCGCTCACGGTGGACCTCACCGGCACGGCGCCGCAGCTGCCCGACAAGCCCATCAACATGCCGCTCGAGGGCACGGTCGACTGCGCGATCTGGCTGACGCTGCGTTCGATCCTGCTCGACAGCGCGGTCTACGGCCACATTCCGCAGAACAGCGGCCTCACCCGCCCCATCACCATCGTGGCGCCGCGCGGCACGCTCGCCAACCCGATCTTCCCGGCGCCGGTGATCGCGCGCTTCTGCCCCGGCAACCAGCTCGCCGACACGGTGATGAAGGCGCTGGCTCCCGTGGTGCCGCGACAGGTCAGCGCCGGCATCGGCAACCTGCGGGTCGTCGCCTTCAGCGGCCTCCAGGACGGCCGCCACTGGGTGCACATGGAGATCATGGAGGGGAGCTACGGCGGCCGTCACGGCCTCGACGGCCTCGACGCCGTGGACACGCTTTACGCCAACACGCGCAACAACCCGGTGGAGGACATCGAAAGCCACCTGCCGCTGCGGGTGAACCGGTATGAGCTCAGGCCCGATGCTGCGGCGGCCGGGGAATGGCGCGGAGGCATCGGCACCGTGCGTGA
>JAABUW010006038.1_pt1 | contig 15414 bp, 18 predicted proteins | sample 5560081 | NCBI WGS metagenome assembly JAABUW01 (sample SAMN10711882, study PRJNA513363) | rock metagenome | isolation source: Antarctica rocks | place: Antarctica: Victoria Land, Knobhead sud | reverse complement strand
TGATGTAAGCTGTGCTGCTCCTGCCGCCAGCATTAATGGGCTGCTGTTTGACAAGAGTCAAAGCAGTCTTGCCAACAGGCAACCAGCTTCTTGGTTGACCCTGTAGGCTGCAGAAACGGTCCAAGAATCAGCAGAACATTGCTGCTGTAGATAGCAGAGGCTTCTCTGCATTGATGGAATGATGTGCAGGGTGGGTCAGGCAGTACCTGTATTCAGAAGGCGCATCTGAAGCCCAGCGTTGGGCACCTAAAAGTTGAGCATTGGTCAGGTTAGACGAGCCCACAGCGGGAAACACAGGGAGGTGCTCATGCTCAAACAAGCTTGCTGGGACAGCGAGCTGGGTAGCTTCGCGATATGCTAGTCCAAGAGAGTAGGCCAGTCCGCCGAAGCTTCTATCACTGATCAACTCAGCGTAAAGCCCTCCGTCACCCGCGTGCGAGATCTGTGGGATTCAAACGCAGTGGTTGGGAAAGAGCAGACTGCTGCTGTCGGCGTGTCAGCCAACCCGCTCTTCCGAGAGTTCACCGTCAAACGATCAGATAGGTGGGGTAAGCCTAACCTCTTCGAAGAATATCCCCCAGAGATGTTCAGCCATTGCATGGCCTTTGCTGAGGTCAAATGTGAGCTTTGCTGCTGGAGGCAGCCCATCAGGGTCAGCAAGGTTGATCCCGCGAGCTTGACCTAACGCGAGCAGGATAATGGCCAGGCAGCCCTGCTTACACAACGCTGCAGAGCGTTGGTTCATCTTTGCAGCACCTCTATACTGTTTCCCACCGGGTCGCTGCCGGCAGATTGCCATCTTGCCTGACGAGTTCCTGTCTGACGCTCGACACACCTTAAATTTTGCACGGACTAGACCAAATCGATCAATGAGTAATCTGATCAGCAATTTCTTCAGGCTTGGACACAACAGCAGCAGCTTTTCTGCAGCGCAGAGCATTCAAGGTCTGACCCAATTTTACTTTCATGTATGTGCAGCTTGCTGCTCTACTCTGTACATATTGGAAAATCGTCGCTTACCTATAAGGTTCAAAGGCAATCAGGTATCGCCTCAAGATGACTGGCCAACCGGGCACCCTGACAGGACAGGTCTTTACAGCGCTGCAAATCAACCTGCTTTCATAGCATTAACTGCAATTCCCTAGACAAACACTTACGTTTGATAATATAAATATACACAGCGTATACAGACTCTGAGAGAATGATTATCCACAACAGACAACTGTAGGAAACTATTCATCAACTGGCTGTTGGTCATAGTCATTGTCTACACGATGGTCAATATGACAGACTTGCAATGCTGAATGCGCTTCAGCTGCAGCCAACTTTGGCAGCCGCTGCTTGCCTGTGGCCCATCACAGCCTCCAGCTCAAGCATTGTTGCAAAGTACTTGGCAAGATGCTTCAACCTGTCTGCCTGCAAGCCACATGTTTGGCTGACATCAATAACAACGTTGATGTGTTAACACAAGTGTGTTCAAGAGTAACTGGCATGCATGTTGGAGGCACAGCACAACAAAGATGCAGGCACAGGACCGAATCCAAAAGACATCATTATCATTGCACCATCATGGCAATGTTGTGGATGAGTTTAATGCGCAGCAACCTGCATCAGTTTGCAGCAAGTTGCCCAACGGTGATGCACGTGTGCAGCAAATGCACTCAGCCCAAACAGCGGCAGTCACTGTCACAGCTGATACTGGCCTGATTGCAGCAGGTCAAAAATGGTGTGAGGAAAAGTCTCGTGAAGGAGTTGCATGCAAGAGCATGTACCTGCTGGATTTCAAATCTTGATGCTGAGCCATCGGGCAACACAGCCTCCAGTGCCACTTTGAGTCCTGCCTGACTGGCCTGCCCATCAGCCGTTTGCTGATGCGTGTCACCTTCCACAAAAGATGGCGCACTACAGCCTTTCACAGCGGTTGACCGTTGCTGATGCTGCTGCTGCTGCTGTGTGTGCTTGCCATGTCTGCACCAAAACCGTTGGCGCTGTTCTAAGCGTCTGTCGCACTCTACTACATCTGCTTGCAATTGCTCCTCAGAAGTACCTTGAAAGTTGTCATTGGCTTTCTGAGGTTGAGAATGATGCAATGCAGGCAGACTTGCAGTGGCTGCACCTGCTGCGTGAGTCCTGCCTTTGAGCGCTGCAGCCACATAACTGTCTCTTGATCGTCTCTGTCTCCTGCTTTTGACTGTTGCTGTTCTGCCCAGCTTGCTCCTGCCTGATGATTGTTGCTGTTGCGCAAACCGAATCTTTGCCTCTGGCAGTGCAGCTTGGTGCTGAATCTCAGCTGTCTCTGCTGACTGTTCGTCTACACCTCCTTGAGCTGCTACATCAGCAGCTTTGCCCAGTGCTGCTGGACGTTGCGGCTGATCTGCAAGATGAACAGCTGTGATCCCCTCCTCCGGGCCAGAACAGCAATCATCAGCAGCTGCTGCAGCACACTGGTCTGCAGAGACAGACATTTCAGCTTCACAATGCTTCCATTGCTGTGCAACCACACTCCTGGCTTTGCTGTTGGCGTTCAGCTGCGGAGCAAAGGTGCACTGCTTCAGAGCCTGCTGTTCTTGCATGTCCCATGAAGTTAGCGCGAATCGCCCCAGGCTTGCCCTGCCCTCTGGCATGATCCCTGCGCCAAGCTCATGCATGGAGGCTGGATTCATTAGTGCCAGTTCTGCCGAAGCATAAGCCTCTTGCATTGGATCATCTGCAGCTGAGCCTGCTGGGCTGACTCCCATCTCTGTGTCAAGAGCATCCACACACCTTCTTGCATGTGCTGTTTGGGTGTGTAGAGCACTACCTCTATGAGGGGCTTTGTAGGGAGCAGCCTGCATGCATGGGACATAACTAGGGTATACACACCTGTCTCACTGGCATTTTTACTGGATGGACACCACGCTGGGAGAACAGGGTGGTGCAGCTGAGAATGCGGGACAGAGTGGGAGGTGTCACATCCTGAGACTAAAAAGGGCCGGACACAAAAAAAAACGTTGAACCCGGCCGGGATCGAACCGGCGACCTGAAGCGTGTAAAGCTTACGTGATAACCGCTACACCACGGGTCCAACTTCGGTGTAAATAGCCGTTTTTTGCGCATAATAATTGCTGCAAAAACCTTGGATTCCAAATTCAGCTGGCGGGTACTTTTCACAAACATGAATGTAGTATTTTAGCTTTTACCTTGGCAGCGACCAGGGCCAGGCTGTGGGGGTCCAGGGCAGGGTGAAAGGTGCAAGGCACCATCTCCAGCTCAGCCAGGGCCTGTCTCCTCTTGACCACCTCGGCTGCAGTGGATGCTGACCGGGCAAAGGGCTGCTGCTTGGCGAGCTCCTGACCTGCTGCAGCCTTTGGCCTGCACAGCAAGCCTGGTGAGGAACCACAAGTCCATAACATTTTGGCGCCCAGAAAGAGAAAATATCTTGGCAATGGCTGTTCAGGGTTGTGTTATGCATTGAAGATACTTGTACTTTGTGACTGCTGTAAACTTCAGGTGTACACAGCGCAGCCTTCAGCTGCATGCCAGGCTGCTGCAAATAAGCTGTGTAGCCAAGCAACTGTGATAGCTGTAGCTACATGGCTTACCTTGTGAGATGGAGCTTCTGTGATGCTGAATGCGCGTCAAGGCTGTGCTGCTGCTGATCCTGCGGCTGTTGTTGCTGCCTGTGTTGCCGACGGGAGAACCTGACAGCATTGCCAGCCAGAACAGCTGCTTGCCTCTTGCCACTCTGCCCTACAAACTGATATACGCTGGTGAGCATGCAGCACTCTGCCATGATTGATGATGATGAGCTCTGATTTGTCATTAAGATGTGCCCGTCACACCCTCTCTGACTGTGATGATGAATGCAAGCGCAAAAATGCTGCACCAGATTGCTCCATGCAGAAGGGTGCTAAGGCTCTCAGGCCATAATCTCAATGATACATGCTCTCAGATAGACGTGCCTCATACAAGGCAACATCTGGTTGTACTGTGCACGACATACGCAGGAGGAGACCACTCTGTAAAGTGACTGGACTGCCTTGAAAATGATTTCAGGTGATATGCTTCTGTGAAAACAAGCTGCAATGGATGATCAGGACAGGTCTGCCGGCTCACCTCTAGGCTGCCACCTGAGCTTCTCAACACCTTGCTGCTGACCCACCACACCAGCATCTGCCTGTGAGCCAGGTTGCAGAGGCTGCATGCCCATGGCTGTACCTGCCTGCCTGGTTGGTTGCTGATGCAGCTTCCTGTTGCCAATACCAATGTAGGTCATGTTGGCCTGCTTGTTCAGGCTGCACATGCGAGCAAGCCTGTTCAGCTCTGCAAGCTGCTGCTGAGAAAGACCGCCCATTGCAGGCAATGATTCCCCGCCAGGACTGATGACAGTGCTCTGCTGCTGCACAAGCTGCGCAAAGCTGAGCAACTGCTGCAAGCTGACGCCATGCATGCTAGATTTCTGCACTCGTACAGGCTGACGAAAAGGTTGAGCGTTTGCATGGCTGACATGGGTTAAACTTGAGCTGTCTGCCATTGGTACAGGGAACACTTCAGGCTGCTCAAGGTCAACAAGCTGGCTGTCTTGTGCATCATCTGCATCCATCCCTCCTGTCAGCTGCTGCCATAAATCAAATCCTTGACTCAAGAGACTGTCAATGCTCTCGGCTTCATTCTCAAGCATTGCAGTGCCTCTGAGCTGCTGCTGAGTATTGGCTGCATGGTGATAGGCATCTGCAGGCATCTGATGCAGTGTAGCCTTTGCATTGATGAATTGCCTGTCAGTGGCCGTAACCTTGCGCCTTGCGTCTGTTGGGGAAGCGGTGAGCAAGCTCCACAGAGTGTCCACCAATCTGACTTGGCGGTGTGCCTGTCTGGAAGGCAAGGCAGTGCCAGGCTCTGCGCCTGATCTCAGAGAGGAAGATGCAAACACTGCTGGCTTCCTGTCAAGGAGTGCAAGACTGTGCAAAGCAGCTTGTAGCTGTGCCTTGGTCAGGAAGCCTGCATGACACAGAAGGCTGCATACCTGCTGCAGCTCTTTGTTGTAATATGCTGATGGTGACTACTTGCAACAGGACCCATGCAACTCAGAATCTGCCACTGCCTCAAATACTACCTGTTCCAGGTAGTTGGTGTTTCTCAAATGCCTGCTCAACTTCTCTTTTCAATCTTGTGTCTAGGAGTGAAGCTGTTTCAGTCGTAAGCTTGCTAGCATCTCTACAAGCAGACTCCAGTGCCAGCACTTCAGCCTGCAGTTCAACCTCTGCAGAGCTTAGAACACAGGGTGTGCACAGTGCCAGAATTCCGTTGGTGCTTTGCCCGCACTGGGAGTAGCAAGCTCGCAGCGAGTGAAATGGAGGTCGAACACCCTACCTCCTTGGCATCAGCTGTGTGTCTGCGGGTGCTTGCTTCTTTATACAAGGCATGGAGGACTGTGTTGTCTTCCGCAGGGTCCATGCTAGGCTTGCGACGGCCACCGGCGCTGCTGTTAACACTACCACGGTGCTGTCCGCAGTTCGTTGCACAGGTGACTGTGGCACGTTCAAGTGCGAGCTCAAGGTCAACTAACAAGCAGTTTTGCAGTTTGACCAAGGTTTGACAAGCCTGTGACTAATCACTGTGTCTTCTCGTCAACGATGTGAAGTTGTTGAGGTCCAGACATAAAGCGCAACGCAATCAAGCAGGTCAACTAGATGGGTAACTAACAGACGAAACAGGGACATATCGCATATGCTCTGATTTGAATCGGGGGTTCGTACGGCACAATTCGCTCAAGTGCACGGCCTGCTTCCATGGGTCGCAGCCCACGCTTTTGGGCTGGCGTTGATGGTTTCAGTGTTGCTGATTGATCCCAGCTAAATCTCAGTGAAGATGACTAGCAACGGCTGGCAATTCAGTGTCACGATCCCATCATGGACACAAGCAACTCTTGAAGGGGACGAGAACATAGTTGTAAGCATCTGCCTGATGGGCTTTTGGTCATTGCCCATGATGTTTTCTTGCTGACGAGTACATTCAAAGCTGCTTTTTAGTCATCGACCTGCATTTGTTGCAGTTCTATCGGGTTGAGGTCAAAGTGTTACCACCTGAGGCTGATGCTGCGCCCCGAACGCGCAGTGTGCTCAGGCGATTCAGCCATTTCACCAAGTTGCATGCCAGAGTAAGCATTCAGTTGTGCTATTGCCTGTTTTGCCAGCACCAGAGACTCTGAACAATTCCAGGGTGTCAGCACTGACCACCTCGCGCACTTCACCTGGCGATGGCTCATGCAATGTCTGTTCCTTGAATCTGCTGTAAGGCAGACCTGGAGCTGTAATGCCTGTCTGCTTCCACCAGAATAGTTATCACACATATGTCTGCAGCTCAAGGAAGAGCTTGGGAACAAGAAAATGGCTAAGCTAGAACCACCCTCCAAGAACCGGCTGGTTGGTGTCAACAAAAGGCCTGACTTGGTTGAAAAGCGGAGGCGTGAACTGGAGTCATGGCTGTGGAAGCTGATTGGGGATGGAGAGATTGCCCGCTCTCGCGTGCTGAACAACTTCCTGGAGCTGAGTGATGCTGCCAGGCTTGTCCAAAGGTATTGACCCCGGCTTACCCGCTTAGAAATCAGATCAGCTACAGCAGATGCAGGCTCCATGAAGCACGCGAGCTTGTGAGAAAACTTTGGCAACCTCAGACAAGGTTGTCGGTCTCATGGAGGTGTGAATTGGCAGCTTGCCATCATCTACTGTCATTGCTGCACCCTTCAACTATGTTGCACGGCACTGGTGCTCTTGCTCCGACAGAAAGGGTGTCACATGAACAAGGCTCTCCAAAACAGGTTCTGTGACATAGCCAGCAAACAGCAGTCCAACATGGCATATCACATTTTATGCAACAATATCATTAGATCATAATTAGAAGGCTTTCCAGCTCATAATGAGCTAGGTACGTGCAGGACAAGTCTTGTCTCGCGTCCAAAGCAGTCTGTCATGCGCGTCCCTATAACATCTACAAACTCAACAGATTTGACAATCACGCAACGCATGGTAAGTCCTATGGCAGTCCAACATGGCATACCAATTTGATGTACACGCCTCTATGCAGGGTTGCGCCGTCCCCATTGCCTTCCAGGCCAGCATCTCAAACGGGCAGCTATGCCTGGTCAGAGGGCGGCAGCTCCAGCATGCATGAAGGCAGCAGCCAACAATCCGGTGCTGCACCCTCCAATGTTGATTTCAATCTTCACAGTCCAGGTCAGCATCTGCACCCTGCTCCACATTTGCTCATCCTTTATGCATTGATACAGAGGCATGGTACCGAAATAGCGTACTTACTGCCCTGTCTGACTGCATCACACAGTTGTACCACATAGCACTAATGAGGGCAGGTGCTACAGCAGCAAAGCATGAGATTGCATACATTGTCTCCTACATACTCACAAATGTTGCTGCTGCTGTGTGGGATCATTGCCCTTGCAGCATGCATCCATTGTCATCACATACTTGACATCTGCTGCAACATGTCACACTGTTACTATTCAGCTTGCGTACTGCGGCTGCATTGCATGTGCCAGCCAAATACATGTCCTGTTTCGCTAGCTGCTGATCGGCAATAATCACATGCAGGTCTGGATGGACCGCCACCTGTGCGTCCTGGCTTGCCCCCCTTGCAGCGCTCAGCATCAGACGGCACCCAACAGATACCCACCCCACAAGGGCCCCCCTCAGACACCCACCAACAACCCATGGCCAGAAGCGCCAGCACCAGTGTTGGCACCAGTGCAAATGCCAGCATAGCCAGCACAGCTTCAGCGCACCACACGCATGCACAGCCTGCCAGCCTGACTTCAGGCATGGCAGATGCAGCAACTGCCACGCAGGAGCCCAGGATGCGACTGGGCTTGAGAGTGGAACAGAGGGTGACTGTCAAGCACCATGTGAAGGCTCTGCAGCAACAGCTTGACAGAGCTGCAGGTGATATGTTGCTTATTGCAACTCCATAATGTCCATTTGAATTCAGAAACGTCATCTCTACACTGGAATTTGAAACTCAGAAATGTCTGGGGACAGTAAAAATATATTTCTACATGGTGGAGATGTTTTAGGGCCCCAAAGGATAGATCTGATGCTTTGGTATTGGGTAGTCTGTCATTGGCAGCTGCAACCATCAGGCAGATCTTCTGGACTTCACATCATGATGCCATGGACAAATCACTTGAAGCTGTCTAAGCATTCAACATGCACCCATGAGCCTGCACCCGTTTGCTTGCCAGTTAGAGCGTAGCAGATCTGTATGGTAATGTGTAAGCTTGTGCATCTGAAGGGATACCTGTCTTTGTCTAGGGGACTTGCAGGATGCTATGGAGGCAATATACACTGAAAGGCATACCAAACGGCAGCTGGCAGGGCAGCTGGCTGATCTGCAGGCCAGGGCATCTGAGTCAGGAGTGACACAGGCAGCTGCTAGAGAAGCTGATCTGGCGTCTTCTCTGGAACAGGTTGGTCTGTAGACATTTTGTGCTGTACATGTCCTGGGTTGGCAGAGGCAACATGGCTTGTGACTTATGAAGGACATGCAGCACATAATAATGGTATGCAACCACATGGCAAGCCACCGCATATCAATGAACCAAACGTGCATCATGTCTGATTGCGGTAGCGCTGCTGGGACTGGCAGAGTCTCTTACCCTTGCTGATGCTGACCCTGAGATTGGGAGGTTTTGTACTTTCTAAGATACATAGAAGGTATATATATGTCAACATGAATCATGCCCCCAGCATGAGATTGACTAGAGAAGGCACCTGCTAACAGTGTCCAGCAAAGCTGACAGTGATTGAGGCTGCAGGCGCGTGACTCATCGGCTCAGCTGCAGCAGGATCTGACCAACGCCCAGGCAAGCATGACTGACCTTCAGTCACAGCTGTCAGACAGCAGAGCTTCACAAGCTGACTCACAACAGCAGCTCTCCACCCATCAAAGCAGCATCACCAGTCTTGAGTCTCAACTGCAGCATGTCAAAGAAGAGCTGACAGCATCGCAGCAGGCAGCTGCGGCAGCTGATGCTGCACGCCGAGAGTCTGACACAGCTGCTGCAGGCACCGGCCAGCAACTAAGCCAAAGTCAGCAGTCTGTATCAGATCTACAGTCACAGCTTGAGCAGGTCAGAGAACAGCTGAGTCAGTCAGAAATGGCGGCACAGGCTGCTGAGGCGATGCACAGGGACTCTCAAGCCAGTGTTGCTTCAGAAGGGCAGAGACAGCTGGACGCCAGCCAGCAGCAAGTGACAAGGCTGCGATCAGAGCTTGATGCGGTGAGACAGGAAGTGGTGCAGGCACAAGAAGCTGCAGCAGCAGCAGCAGCAGAAGCTCAGCAGAGTGAGCAGGAGCACATGCGGTCTGCAAGTGTGTCAGAGTCTGAAGCCGGAGACTCAGACCAGCCAACTGTGGCACCACCAGTGGATGCACCCTCTGCAATACAAGGTATGCAAGCACTAGACCATGCTTTCAATTTTGGCTTGCTTGCATAGCGCTTACAGCTGGTTCTAGACGCAAGAAGGTGTCCTGACGTGCTTCAATACGGGAGAGCAGCAAAGCTTGCTTGCGTCTATATGTTGGCACGCCACTGTATGTAAACGCAAATCACACCCATAAGTTCATCAGACATTGTCCGGCCTTATCACAAGCAGGCCCTAGGCAGTAAGCATGCATGACCATCAGATATCAAGCTCCGTGATAGGGTTTGCAAGGACATTGCACCTTGGCGAGTTTTCTCCTGACTCTCTCCTGCCACGCCATTCAGGTGAGATAGAATCAAGGGATGCCACAGCTTCAAGTCAAAGCCTGCAAGACTTGCAAGCACAGAAGGCAGCAGCAGAAGAGAAGGCAGCTGCTATGCATGCTGAGATGGTGGCCTTCACAAAACAGGTGGCAGATGCCGAGGCCAAGTCTAGAGCTGACAGAAAGGTCAGACCAATCAACAGTGCCTGCAGCTGTGAGCTTTGACATGTACCTTGGGCCTGCCGCCAGGAAACACAATGTGTGCCTCAGAAGTTTGAGGGCGTTTGTTGGTCTTCCATTCTGCAGTGCAGTGCTGCTCATTGATGCAGTTGGGGTGAATGAGGGCTTCTTTGGTAGACACACAGCCCAATCATTCAGAGAAACAGCTCTGCAACCATGTTGCTTTGCAGCTATATGCTTTAACGCTGAATCTTTGACTCAACCCCCTGCCTGCTGGTCATCTGCCAGTTTGTGAGTACTGATCTCAATGCTGCCTGCCGGTGGATAGGTGCTGCATTGCAAAACCCGAATCAAAACCACCTCAGTTCACAAATCCCTAGACAAAGCTTCATGCGGCATGGATCATGCCAGGTTTCATGTCTCATGCCCTGCTGGTACTCTTGCAGGTGCTAGCAAGAGAGGTCAAAGCTCTGCGCAAGCAGCTGGAAGTGGAGAAGCAGCCAGCAGCCGCCAAGGAGGCTGAACATGCTGCCAGAGAGTCTGAACGCGTCACAGCTGAGCAAGCTGCAGCTGCTAGCGAACCTGCACCTGCACCTGCATCTTCTGTCTCAGCTGCAGCAGAAGCTCAGCCTGCTGCTGCTGCGTCTGCTTCTGACGAGCACACAGCAGTGCCAAGTGCTGCTCAAGAGTCAACAGGAGCAGATGAGCAAGCTGCTTCTGGCTCGCTCGCTGCCACGCCTGCTGCTTCAACTTCTGCTGATGAAGCAGCTTCCAGTGCTGCAGTGTCACACACACAGCTGCTGCAGGAGGTGGCTGCCTTGAGACAACGGCTACATGACAGCAGCATTGAAGTTGTTGCTGGTAAACGCCTGGCGACGGTGCATCCTTGCAAGTAGCAGCTGCTTGTCGATTGAAAATTCCAGTATCTTGGAGTGATCGTTGTGGTCACTGGAATCTGCATGGCTCAGCCATGTTGTGTCTCACGGAAATCACATAATGAGGTTATTGTTTGCATACGTATGCAGCATAGATGCCCTTCACCAGCATGAGCTCAATGTCTGAAGTTCACATAGGCAGCTCAGCACATGCCATGGGGATCAAGTTATCACCAGATTAAGAGACCAACCTTGGCCGCAAGTACCAAAGGCATGCCATGAACTTGCATTGTCTTGTCATGCTGCAGGTCAGACTGCTGCTGGGCAGGAGCTGAAGCCTCAGGAAGCAATGGACATGCTGAGCACCTGTGATGGCAGACTACAGGCGCTCATGGCTGAAGCCAACCTTCTGGGAGAGACTGCTTCTTCACAGACGCAGACCTCAGCAGAGGATCTGGAGCTTAGACAAGTGTTTGCCAGCATACTGATTGAGTCAGGTGAGGCTTGGACTTGTTGTTCATCAGGGGCAATATTGTCAACTGTAAGGACTTCTCTTTAAGAGGGCCCTGCATGATGCCTGTAGGCATACCTCACAACCTGCTGCAGCCTGTCATGTGATGCATGCACGCTCTTGCACTTATAGTGCCTGACTGGAGACGTCATGCATCAATCACCTGCATGACAGAACGCTGCAAAATGCATATGCCACACACTACTGAGTTGATGTCTTTTCAACAGGTGCACTGCGACAGCAGATCAATGCCTTGCTACGAGACAAGTATGAGGCAGAGGCACACAGCAGGAATGCCCAGACTCAGCAGACTGCTCCAGATGTGAAAGGCTTGTTTCGAAAGTTCACTCCAGGAATGCCATTCTTGGGTCCTCAGAGTAATGGTGCCAGCAACCATGCAGAGGAAGATGCTGCAAAGCCAGCTTTTGGTCAGGGCATTGGTGATCGCTTTGCTGGCTTTGGGGACAGGTTCAGCAAATCTTTCAGTAGGCCACAGCAGTGATTGCGTAGCCTGTGTTACAGCAGGGTCCAGGACAAATTTGCAATGTCATAGGTAGCCTCTCTAGATGCATAGATTGAATTTGTTTGCTAGTACTTTGCCAGGTTTGGAAATGGGGTGGGTATCTTTCTGCTCTCAGCAACAATGCTGAGGATGTGCACAAGTTCAGTTGCCTAGGGTATCTTTCATTTGCATAAGTTGCTGCTTGTATCCAAGCCAGGCATCCTGAAGCTGGCTTGCACGCTGCTCACATGTTGCCTGCGTTCATCATGAAGTTCTGACTTAACACGTAAAGTCATGCGATATTTTGCACTGAAGGCTGCAACTGCAGCTGAGTGATCCAATGTGTAATGACAGCAACTGAGCAATCCATGGTGCAAAGCAGGCATTTCTTAGTTGCCGACTTACCTTGATGCTTTGAACCTGTCTGAGTGTCTCGGCTTCTAGATATTGCTGAACAGTGACACTTTCAATGAGAACTGGCATGAGCTGCATGAGAGAGAGGAAGAGTCCATCAGAAATGCAAATAGTGTATTGACAGTGTGCAGTAGCACTTGACACAATTTATGATGGATGATCTCACCCTAACAGAACAACAGCATCACAAGCACATGGCAGCAGCATGCATGGTGCTTGAGCTGACCTCAATTGTGACCTGGCTGTCTGTGCCAAATTGAATCATATCTCCATTTTTGAGCTTTGATGGGACACCTGTAGCGCAACCTAGATGTTGGTGCAGTTTGCTGTCAAACCAACATTGCCTGGTGTGTAGGAGAGCCTCGTGTGTGCTCAGCAGCCTGCTTTGTGAGACAATATGCAGCGCGTTTACATGGCTCACCTCCTGCCACAAGTGCAATTCCATTCAGCAAAGTGCCATTGGAGCTGCCTTTGTCTTGCAGCACCCAAGCCTGATCATCCCAGTAGATCTCTGCATGTTTCTCAGACACAGCACTATCCTTTATCCACACCTTGCTAGCTCGGGTTCTGCCCACTGTGAGTCTGTGCACTCCAGGCTTGCAGAAGTCTGTCCCAGCGCTCGGTCCTGCTGTGACCTTCAGCTTGAGCTCATCTGGGCTTGCTTGGTCGCCATCTCCCTGGCAATGTATGGGACAGACTTGACACAAGCTGAGGTGTCACCTGGACAACTTGATGTGATCAAAGACGAGTTGGAATACCTGATTGGAGGCAGAAGGCTCGTTTTCCTTGTCCATAACATAGAACGGCTTTGTTTCAAGCTACCATTGTGCGTCTGCTCTCCGTGGTCGCAACGATGCGGTTCTCAGACAACACGTCGAGCGACAAAGGTTGGTACACGGTGCACAAGGACAAACTCGACACGGGAACGACTTTTGCAGTTTGGACAAACAGGTCCGAACGTCTTGCTTCTCGACTCTGTTGCTTGAGCCGACCACGGTAAGTATGCAAGCTGTACGCAGGGCTGCGCAATCTGTTTCGGTCAAACCCAAGCAGCACTGCAAGCAGCAGGCGATTCAAATCTGGTCAGCGCAGTTTGTGTGTTAGGTTGACTTGCGCAAGCAGCACCGCCAATGGACATCTTGTAGTGGCCCTGAGCAGCATGAGTGACATCAAGACCTTCAGCAGAAAAGCACAGCGGCACAATAAGGCACGCTATCTGCCTCCACTCTTGCCTGCTCCTCCATGCTCACCCCGCACGGTCAGGCTAAAACTTCGTGTCTTGATCAGCCTGAGCTGACGTACGAGCTTTCAATGCAGGCCCTGGAGCGGCAGCAAAATGTAAACGCGGTGTTGGAAAGTTCAAATGTGGACCAGCCCCAGACAACAACAGAACAGGAGGTGGTCAGCAGGCAGGCAGAGGTCAGACCTGCTACTAAAGTGTTCAAAGAGAATGTGCCTCCTGCCAGGGAACATCCCAACAAGCACAAGAAGAATGTGGTTCAGTATAGCAGGCGGCCAATTCCAACGGCCAAGCAAAAAGAGCAAGCTATGCAGACACAGCACCTGCTGGAAATGAAAGAATACTTTGCTGAGGTCGTGATCACCATTGGTCTGTGTTGCACACTGCTGCTTTTTGCATGGCATGCACCATGCAGCTGAAGGAATGCATGCCTTTTTACCTATGACTAGTCTGCCACATTCCTCGCGCATTTGCATTGAGTATTCAGCCGCACGGAAGCAGGTCTGCATTAGCACAAGCTAAACACAGCTCACATGAGCCCGTCTCTCTATTAAGAACTGCTCATCAAAGCAGCTTGCTTCCATGCAACTCACACGCATGACTTGGCACCCAGGTGGATGACTTTCAGCTGGCTGAAGAAACGCCAGTCAAGGCCAAGCCAACCTCTAGATCCAGAACACCTGTTGCTGCTAGCCCTGAAGCATCAGAGCTTCAAGCACGTCCTGCAAGAGGCGCTGCATCTGCTGAGCAACGTACTGCAGAATGGGTCACAGCCCTCTCACCTGTGCTTGAGCAGGATGAACGTCAGAGCCTGGGAGGTGCATTGAAGACACATGCAACGGAAGCCAGCCCAGGTGCTGCATTGAAGACACATGCAACGGATACCAGCCCAGCAGAGTCAGGTGAGTGAGAGCAACATGCTTGCTAACATCAGGCATGTCTCCCTTGCCTCAAGTATGTACGTAGGCAGAAGTTGTCCACAGCAAGGAAGCAAAGGCACATGCTTCCCCATTTGGATGGTTCGTTGCGCTACATGTGCATGACTAGCAGCTGTTATGATCTTCTACAGTCACTGCAACAAGAAGTACAGCAACTTTCGAAGCACTTGCGTTTGATACAACATCAACTGGAAACCTCCTGTACAGTTTGATACAAAAATTGAATCATCGCCGTCTACAAAACCTGCAATGTAACAACTGTTCATGACTTTCTGATCATCACACTGCTTGAGCAGGGTCAGATGGCAGCATTGCTGGGCCACTGCCTCCTTTAGCACAGTCCAGTCCCCAGCAGCATCAGAGATCAACCAGGCCAGAGCGCAAGAGCTGCTATGGTCTGTCCAGACGTGCGTCTTTGGTTGTAGCTCCTGACCATAGCTTAGCAGGGATGACTCATGACGAAGATGTCAATGCTAGGTATGAGTGACATTCATCTGAAGAGGTTGCTCATGAGGTTTCTATCTGAGTGTACTTTTGTCTGTGTGTTTGTCTTTCCTTGCTGTCTGGCTGTCATTACAGCTGAGCTGTTAACATACATACACCCAAAAAAGGTCTGCGTTCTGTTGCTCAAAGGGCTCTGATAGGCATGACGCCGCTGCTTTGCGTTGAACCACACTGCACTTGTCTTGCCTGCTGTTGCATGCACAACCCCAGCATGGCTACATTCAATAGTCACAAAGCTACATTTATCAGATGACAATGAGAGCTGGATAAAGGACAGCTTGATGATGCAGGAAGCGAAGCTTGGCGCCGTCACTGATGAGCCGTCTCAGCAGCCGCTTCAGCATTGGCAATCGTCTAGCTCGCCTTTCGACGAATTGGGGCGTGCCAGACGCCCTACAGAGGCTGGGTCTTGTTGACCCCTCTGTCCCCATTCACCCAGCTCAACCCCATCGCCCACCCCAGCAGTCACCCATCGCTGAGCAGGCCTCTGAGGAGTTCGAACAAGCAGTTGAGGCG
>JAABUW010006036.1_pt1 | contig 15415 bp, 16 predicted proteins | sample 5560081 | NCBI WGS metagenome assembly JAABUW01 (sample SAMN10711882, study PRJNA513363) | rock metagenome | isolation source: Antarctica rocks | place: Antarctica: Victoria Land, Knobhead sud | reverse complement strand
CGTGTTTCACATGGTACCATGTGAAACACGCCGGTGATGTGCAGGCGGGAGCTCTTGACAGCGGCAGGAAGCGCGGCGGGCTGCGCAGACGAAGGCAGTGGCCATACTATGCCATACTATACGGCATAGTATGCCGCCGCTGTCGCGACAACCAACCTGAAGATGGCGGCAGCATACAATGGGGGACGAATGATGGCATGGCGGCGAAGGAGATTATGGCGAGTGACAGAAGAGGATTAGAAGACCAAGACATGGCGGGAGGAAAGCTATGTGGATGGCATAGACCATTTGTGCAGAATTAATTGACAATAATGGCACAAAAGTCTGGTGGCACAACGCAGCAACTCCTTTCGAACAGGGTTTGGCCGATCGCATTGCTCAGCTTTGACATCTATTAACGCTAATCAGCCTGAGTGAGTCTGGAACAGTGTAATCTCTCTGCCCCATCACCATAGCGCTTTGACAATGGCGCTGGTCATAGACAGCCAATCAGATGACGATCAGGCACTGCCTGACGTAGTGCAGCTCCTTGGCCGCCGACCGCGGCACGACCTTGGAGGCATCGTGCTGCAGATGCGCTCGTAACGCCGCCTCGCTGCCGAGCATCTGTCCGTCCGCCAGGCAGATGCCGCACGCGCGGAACTCCCTGCAGAACATTGGCTTCAATATGTTTGTTTGCTAGCTCAGCGAATGCTCAATCCGCTGCACAATGCTATTGACGGGCCACAGAGTATTGAAATACATTTCCGTGTAGCAGCAGAACTTACTTGCGCAGCTGCATGTTGGTCATGCCGCGTTCTTCAAACTGCTGGCGCAGCGCCTCGTTGATCTGCACCAGGGTGGGTGCGCTGTTTCGCGTCGTTCGCCCCAGCGTCAGATCGGCCAAAGCATCCGTCAGCGATGGTGAGGGCTTACACCTGCAGCAGAAGCGAAATTGGAGGTGGTCTTTGGGCCTGCCGTCAGCTTGGAGCTATATGTGCCAACAGCGTAGGCAGATGCGTCGATAAATGGAGCTGAGAATATCACCTCACAGGGCATTGCGCTCACCTGTCTCGCTATCGCCTCTGAAGAATATCCATCCGTTCAGGCATCAGCTAGACCTTATTTTGCTGAAGCACACAGGTCACTTTGTGAACGAACACCTGGTTGTTGCCACAGGGACTGCTGTGTGCACCAGCACCCCCACATCGCCATTGTCGCTGTCGTCGCTGCTGATCACAGATCCGAAAACATCAGGGTCCAAACAAAGGTCTTGGTCTGCAGACTCGCTGCCGTCGATCGGTGGCAGACTAGTGCCAGGCACCTGCCGCAATATTGATTCACGAAGTTGGGGCAGCAAATGTCACCGCAATGCCGACAAATGAATGTCAGCTCGTAGCCGCCATGATGAGATATGTCGTCGTTTCCCAATGCAACATGAGCGCAAACTCCACATCAGGTACATCGTGTCGAGTTCAGCTGAAAAAGATACCGATGATTTCTGCAAGACCCACTGGTCAACATTGTCACCTCGCTAGGCAGCTGGATTGTTCTGGCACATGCAGACGCCATCAGATACCCGGAAGCTACGAACCAGCCCACTGCAAAATGAATGGCGTTGAAAGGCTTTATGAAGCGTATGAGGGTTTCGAGACGACAACGTTGTGATGAATACGTCGCAGGCTGCACGCCGCTCTGCATGGCTTGGATTGGCGCCCGCCGCCTATTGCAAGAATTTTTCTGTGACAAAGCATGCGATCCGAGCAGATCAGGCCATTCGCGAGGCAGAATACCAATATATGTTGCCTATCATCATTGAAGACGTCCTCCAATCAAATCGCAGGTCACCTGGGGATTGGGAGTTGCGCAAGCATCCACTGTGCCTACCGGACGCAGAGGGTTCTGCAGTACCAAGACCGAGAGTTCTGCAGACTGCTAGAACATTCAGTGCGTCAAGCGCCGAACATGCACGGCAAATGCGTTCGATACTGTGTGCCTAGCACGGCGGGTCCAAGGGTGGATTGTGCCCATCAGATTGATAGGCGGGCCCGGTTCCATGGCTGCAAAGGAAGCTGCCTATCAACGCTCCAGCATGTTTCGCCGGAGATCAGATTCCATTTGCAGCCGCAAATCTATACGTTTTGCAGTCCTAGCGCCGTCTCAGATTTTCAACTGCGCTGCTGCCTTCTGTCATAGCCCGTGAGGTGGTGGCAATTCTTGAGGATTCGATTCGATGTCGACATGTTCGCGTGCACTGCAGGCTGCAGCGACGATTTGCTTTGACTGTCGGACGACTAGCATACCCGAGGACATATCAGCCAGTCATGCTGACGCCTTTACGTCATAAAACATTATGTGACCAAGGGAATCCCACCCAGTCTCGGAACAGGGCGAACCTGCAATTTGAACCTGGCGATAACAGTGCACTTGAGATCATTACGTTGGAGCCGTTTCAGCATACGCTGTGATGTCGCGATGAGCGACAGCAGGTGGTGACCGGTACCACGCGCAGAACCTACGGCAATGTTTTCAAATTATTTCGCTTCCTCGCAGCCCAACAGCCGTGCAGTTCCCCAGGGCAGCGCAGATGACAGCCCTGGCGACCATGCGCAGCTCAGGCTTGACGCGGCCACCCAGCCAATCGACATTGGATGCGGCGCGGCAGCCGAAGTCAGCCGCAGCACGATCAGCCACAGCGCTTCATCGGAGCGGCTGCGGACCGCCTCCGCCAGCAGCAGTCTCAGCAGCTCCCTGCAGCGCAAGCTCAGCCTGGGCAGCCTCCGCAGCGCGAGCGGCATGCTGCCGTGCCTGACGGTCATCCGGGTGGCGCCGCCCGTGGCCGAGGCATCCGGCGCCGGGAGCCCAAATGACGAGCCGGGCGCTGCAGCAGCGACCATCAGCGGCAGTGGCGGCGGCGCCGATGGTGCCAGTCGCGGCAGCAGCGGTCACGCAAGAGGCGCGGCCGCCACTGGCAGCGCCGTCGGCGCGAACAGCGGCAATGGCAACAGCGGCAGCGCTGACACGCGCCAACGCGCCTTGGGCGCAGCCGCACCCGACGAAACCGCACCAGCCGCGAACGCTGCTACTTCCGGCGCCGGAAGCGCCAGGCAGCCAGGCGGCAGCAGAGCAGCAGCAGCAGCAGCCCAAGATCTGCTACTGCCGGCGCGGTCGCCGGCGCGGTACACAAAGACGCTGCTCAAGGCGGTGCTACAGTGCATGGGCTGCAAGCCACGCCATGCGCACAAGGTGGGCAGCGCATCAGACTGCACTGGTGTGGGTTGCGAGTCGGCAGTAAATGGCTGGAAACAGGGCAGCAGCTGCGTGTGCGTTTGCAGGGTTTATGGCCTCGCGGTGCCCTCCAGACCCTAAGGGAGCTCTGCTGGCCACGCAGAAGAGCAAGCGCCTGTTTGCGGCATTACATATGCACCTGGTCGCAGGTGTCAGGCCGTTTGCGTCTAGATCTTCCGATTCACATAAACTGTCACATGCAGCTGTTTGCGGCGCTGGAAGTGCAGCTGGCCGCCGGCTCGCATGGCTGGTCTCATGTGTCGCTCCTGATTCTCACGAGTACCCAATCCTGCTGCACAAAGGTGCAAGCGCCTGTTTGCGACGTTCAGCTGGCCGCTGGGTCCCAGGTGGCTGGCGGCGCTTCAGGCTTTTCAATGTTCAATTGCCACCTCGATCCTCACAACAGCTGGACGCTGCTCTGCAGATGCGCGAGCGCCTGCTCGGAGGCCACTGGCAGCGATTCTACACTGTATTGCTGCTCCATTCGCTCACTAAAGCTCAATTTGGCATTTCTGCCACACGCAGATGTGCGAGCGCCTGTTTGCGGCGCTGGACGTGCAGCTCGCCGCTGGCTCGGAGGTGGCCGGCGGCGCCTTTGCCTCCCTCGGCGGCGGTCGCTGGGTGCTGGACATCGGGCGGGCGCCCTTTGAGGAGCTGCTGGGGGTGCAGCTGCGGAGCTTTACCTACGACCAGGCGCACCACACGGCGGACCTGCGCGTCGCCTGCTCGTGAGCCAACTAGCACCAAAACAACTTACGTGGCAGTCCACAGGAATTCGCTTCAAGTCATCACGTGAGGAGCTGCTGGGGTGGCAGCTGCGGTCGGTCATGTGCGACACGCGCACGTCCGCAGCGCGGTGCCGTGGTTCGCATGACGTGCGCGTCGCCTGCTCGTGCGTCATGCGAAATGTTGCCAACACTCTGTCAAATGCCATATATACACTGTATTCATTGCAGCCCTAGCGCTTTCCACTCTGCTCCCGGCGCTCGTCTCATGCACGAATCCCCAACGTGAGTGTGCAGGCACCGGCAAGTCCACCCTGCTGGTGGGCCGCCTCGATATGGGCCCTTTTCTCTGAACAACAAGGTACTGAAACTCTGTGTCTCTGCAGGATCCAGCAGCGGCAGGCGTGCGTGACGGTGCTGCTGTGCGGCACCAGCGGCACTGGGAACATCCACGCTGGCGTCGCTGCTGGCTCGGTTTCCAGCATTGGTTGCCACCCCTATTCAACACCACATGCCACAGTGACCCACATACACGGATCCTCTGCAGGATTCAGGAGCGGCGGGCGTGCGTGACGGTGCTCCTATGCGGCACCAGCGGCACCGGAAAATCGACCCTGGCATCGCTGCTGGCGGGCCGCCTCGGTGTCAGCAGCATCCTGTCCACAGACTCCGTCCGCCACATGTTGCGCGGTTTCGCGCCCGAGGAGACGGCGCCGCTGCTGTGGGTGTCCACCTACCAGGCCGGCGACTGTATCAAGTGCGGAGATTGCCACTTCAGTTTCGTTTGCTTGCAAATCTAGTTTGTCACAAAGTTGCGCCGGAAGAGAGGGCGCCGCTGTTCATTCTTCGTTTGCACCCAAAGAACAGCGCCGCTGCTGTGGGTATCCACCTGCCAGGCCGGCGACTGCATCAAGTGCGGCTTTCTTCTCACAGTTGCAGATTGCTCTCCTACTCTACTCGCCAAGCCGACTGCCCGTCACACTGTCGGTATAATGGCGCTTACGTGTGTTTGCAGGGAGGCGGCGCCGAACAGTGGGAGCACCGGCGACGCGGCGGCAAACAAGAAACAGGCCACGATCAAGGTGAGGCAGTCGAGCCATCTGCACGATGAAATTTTGTTGCAGCCATGCATAATGCACAGGGAAGTCAGGCCGCATGCTGTAGCAGACGCTCAACTCTTGCATCCTGCTGAAAGAGTTGAGCGTCTACTGCAGCATGCGTCCCTTCGGTTACCCAGATCCTTGTGTGACTTTCGCTTTAGCTGTCGAGTTAAAGCCTGTTGCCTGCTTGTCGCAGCAGGGCCACAGAAAGCAGGCGCAGATGGATTGGCTCGGGGCCCTGGTGCCGAGCTGCGAGGCGCTACGGGGCACAGCTGGCCTTTGTTTTCCGTGCATACAACCTTTTCCGTTTGCTACAGGGTGCAGGCGGAGGCGGAGATGGTGATGCAGCGGCTCGCGGGCGCTGGGGATGCAACATCTAGACAGCAAGGATTTTGATCTGTCTCCCTATAATGCACCCTGCCTTTTCCTTTCACCACAGGGCTACAAGGCGCAGGCGGAGATGGTGATGGAGCGGCTGGGGGCGCTGGTGGCGGGGTGCGAGGCGCGGCGCGAGAGCATCGTCATCGAGGGCGTGCACCTGTCTCCCAATGCCGTCATGCGGCTCATGGGCCGCCATGCCTCCGTCGTTCCCTTCCTTGTCTACATCAGGTACACGAGACTCGTGTTGGTCCTCGGTTTGCAACCGGAGGCATTTGCATTGGTATGTGCACCGGGGAGAGTCGCCCGACGCGGTCATGCGGCTCATGAGCCGCCGCGCCTCCGTCGTGTCCCCTCCCTTGTGTGCATCAGGTACACGGAGTTTGATACACATGCATGCAGCAGCAGGGGATACACATATGGAGCTGATTGAATCACCGCTTCTGTACTTCCTGCTGCAGCTGGCCCTGCCAATCTGTTGGCCGTGTCAGATACAGCCACACCATGCCTGCCCTTGCTGCCGCGGCCTCCTCGGGCACAACCAAGCACAGCCGCTGCCGCGTACCCCGGGCGCAGAGCACAATCCACCGAGCACGAATTGTGTGCATCGCCAGACTCGCGTTCCTCATGTCCCCACAGCAACGAGGCCAAGCACCGGGAGCGGTTTGCAGTGCGCGCCAAGCACATGACGCTGGACCCTGCCGGCAACCGCTACATCAAGTACATCCGCAACATCCGCACCATCCAGGTGAGCCTCTCCTCTCCAGGAGGCGCATGCGTTGCTTCCCGGTTGCGCCTGGAGCTCCATCGTCGGCTCCCAGGGAAGCCATCCTGTTTGTGTGCATCCGCTTCCCGCTGGATAGGGCGGTGTTCCTTCCCTCCGCTTTTCTTCGGTGACCGATGGGGAACATGCTCTGACTTTCCAATGGATCTCTTCGGTCACTTGGAGACGGCGCAGAATCCTCTGCCATGCAGGAGTACCTGGCGAGGCGCGCAGACAAGCACGCCATTCCCAAGGTGGACAACACCAATGTGGATCGCAGCGTCGCCACCATTCACGCCACCCTTGTGGGCGCCCTGCGCCGCCGTGTGCAGGTGCAGTGCATTGTTTGGCGTCCAAGGGCATGATGCAGATGGGACGTGTTTCGTCGTGATGCTGCGTGGACCACAGCGTTGTCGACTGTCAAGCCACCCTCGCAGGCGCCCTCTGCCGCCGCGCGCAGGCATTCATAAAGCTGCACGAAACGACTACGTGCTGGCGTCGTGGAACATGGAAACTTCACAAGTATTCACTCTGCAAGGCATTCGAAGCTGAAGGTCTCCAAAAATTGGCATGCTGGCGGCGCAAGGGGGAGCTGCTGCTGGACCCTGGCAACGGCACTGCGTGCTCTCTGATAACTCGCAAAGATGCTCATTCTCGTGATACGGTCTCCAAGACATCTGAGGCCCACACCCTGCGCATACCCTTTCTGTTGATCCGTGCCGCAGGGAAATCTGCTGCTTGATGTGCGCGACGGCGCAGCCCGTGTTGTGGTGGCCCTGAGCACTGTCCCCTTCTCCTATATCCATGGATAATTGTGCCCTAAACTGCCTGTCCTATTCTCGCCGCAGGCGGAGCCGCTGCTGGACCTGCGCGGCGGCACCACATGAGTCGTGGCGGTTCACAAGTCACTAATCGTTCTACTAGTAGGACAAACTTGGCATTCGAGCTGAGGACCTGGGGTGTCATGCTGCAGGGGGAGTTGCTGCTGGACCCGCGCGACGGCAGCGCGCGCGTCGTGGCGGAGGAATTCGCGGCGGCGCGCGGCGACACCTGGTCCTCCAAGGACATGCTGCAGCTCATCCGCCGCAAGAGCCAGGTGCGTGGTATAGAGTCCCGCTGGAATCAACCCTCCGAAACTATACCTGAAAAACTTGATGCCAGCAAAACCTGGTCCTCCAAGGACATGCTGCGGCTCATCCACCGCAACAGCCAGGCGATTCTTACTTATGAGAGTCCCATGTCTTGCGAACAACTAGAGCAGCCAGGAGACAGCTGGACTTCCAAATGCATGCTGCAGCTCATCCGCCGCAAGAGCTAGGTGTGCAGCCACTGTGCAGCCTGCATCCTCCCATAGCCTCACAAGTGACAGAGGGACACTCCTCCAACGACATCCTTTCAGTCACCAGTCAGCTCGACCGTGTGCAATCCCACTATTGGTCCATAGCTCTGCGACGAACCTCGGTGCCGAACACCGCCATCCCTGGCCTGCCTGACGTCCATGCTTGTGCGTGATGCATTCGCAGCTCAATCCAGGCCATCTTGCCTGACTTTCATTGCAGGGGCGGACGCCGCCGTCCTTGGCCGGCCTGCGGCTGACGGCCACGATGCCGCCACTGCACCAGGGGCAGCCGCTGGTGCTGTCAGACGACGAGAAGCCTCCGCAAACCCTGAACGCGCGGCCGCAGACCCTAAGCGCACAGCATCAGATGGCTTCCGGCGCCCGCCAGGAAGGCAGAGCTGTGGCGCAGCCGCCAGCGGCGCCGCCGCAGCCGCCAGCGGCGCTGCCGCAGCCGTCAGTTGCGCCACCGCAGCCGCCAGCGGCGGAGCAGCCTCAGGAGGGGCGGGGCGGCGAGGCCTCAGCGGCCCCTGCAACGGCAGCAGACGTAGCCAGAGTTAGCGATGGCCACGGCGCTGCTGCTGCACGGTTGACAGTGGCGCAGCGGCAGCCGGGGCTGCCCGGGGAAGCGGCACCACCAAGCGCAGCTGGCAGCCAGCTGACAGCTGGGCGCTCCGCCGCGACGCGCGGCGCGGTGTGCACCGTGGCCGTGTGCGCCAGAACCCAGGCTGCAGGGAGGCCTCCGCCGCACAGCTCAGGCACAGACGGCAGTCGCCGCTCGCGGTTGAGCGACGAAGGCAGCAGGAGCGGCGGCGGAAGTGGCGGCAGCGGGGCTGCGTCTTTCGCAGAGGCGGGCGAGGCTGCCGCCGCGATGGCGGCGCGGCCGAGCAGCAGCGACGGTGGCGGCGACGGCGGCGGCGCAAAGTGCCTCCGGCGGTCCCTGACCGACCCACGCGGCGGGCGCAGCGGCCGGCGGGCGGCCCTGGGGCTGTTCTCCGGCGGCGGCGGCGGCGGTGGCAGCTGGCAGCACGGCGGAGTGGAGCGCAGCGGCCATTACGGTCACTCTGTTGAGCGCAGCGGCCACTCTGGTGTGGCATCCTGCATACTTGGATTGCCTGCTGTGGCGCTCATCTGCATGTGCATTAGTTTTCATACTTGCTGCCTGTTTAGCGGGTCACTTGACGGCAGTGTTCAACCCACTCAAGTACAGCGCCAAGGTGCATGCATGCTTTGCAGTGAGAAGAACTGCAATGTTGTTGCAGGCGTGTCTCTTGGCGGCGGCAGCACCTCGGCGATGGACACGGACGCAGATGTCGACTTGCACTACCGCTCGGGCGATGGCTCGGAGGCCGCCGCCGTCCGCGGCTGGAGCACCGAGGTGTGGAATGTCTGCCCTTGCAGATGCACATGTTCCTCTGCTGGCTGCGAGACGCTGTGGTCACGGAGACTCTGTGATGTGACGGCGCCTGCTGCACGGCAAGCTGCTGCATCAGCTGGAAAGATGAAGATTCTGAGACGCACGCCATGGGCACTTCGCCGCTCGTTTAATTCACCCGTTTGCTTCAATGTCACCAACAGGTGGGCTCTGTGGCAGACAGCGCTACAGAGGGTTCAGAAGGCGGCGGCGACGAGGGCAGCCCCAGCGAGGGCGGCGACATCGATGACGCGGGCGTAGGGGGGCTACCTACAATAGAATCTGTAAATGCCATAGCGGCTGGCCAGCCTTGAGCCCACGGGGAGGCAATTGATTAGCTGAGTTCATGGCGCTTCCTCGCGCAGCCGCCTGGAAGCGCAGCGTGTCAGGAATGTGTCGAGATTCGAATGGACGCGGATGGCGGCAGGACGGCTGCGACAGCAGTGCCGTAACTATTGGGTCGGTGTTTCGTACGGCGTCTTGTAGTGATGCGGACTGCCTTGAGCGCGACGTCACATGGCAAAAGCTTGGGGCGCTGCCAAGACAGCTTGATGTCGAATGCAGTGACGATTCTCCTGATACGTACACTACCTTTCCCAAATCAACGTGAAATTCGGATGATGCTTCGTACCTACCGCAGAACGCAGGAAATTACGTGCCAGGATGTGCACTCGCAGCATTCCGGCGCAATCGGCGCTTGTGCTCTAGGGCCCCGCTGCAATTGCCACCATTGCCTTGTGGCTTCCGCCGCCGTTGCGGTGGCGCCGCCAAACATTGGATGCTTCCCAGCACCTTGACGTGGCTGCTGGCCGGGGTCTGATTCGTATAAATCGCCGTGCAAGAGCAACATCGTCAGCCTCAATGCACTGAGATGGTGGTAGGCCAGCTGCTGGGGGCACCCGAGGCCGCCGCAGTTGCCGCTGTTCACTTCCTGCTTCCGGAACGACAAGGTGTTTCAGAGCGGGTGCAGCAGCGCTGCGCGTTGTACAACGTGTTTGCAAGCATCCCAAAGTATCGTACAAGACGCGAGAACGTCTCGCCTGCTAGAGCGCGCCGCTAGCTGATTGCAGCCTCTTTGCCTGAACATCATGCTTACGACGTCCGCCCCACGCAGCGGCCTAGCACCGGGACTACAACCAAGGTAAGAATGCATGCGATTCCATGCATTGGCCTCGAGACACCACAAGCAGCTGAACGTTGCGATTGAAAGGGTATCTGGCTTCGCAGGTGTTCCACCACGCAGCCGCGGCCACTGCGACTGCCGCATGGTCCGCATGACCCACTGCCGTTCTCTGCAGCCTCCAGCCCAGTCGCCGCACCAGCCAGCGCATGCCTCAGCTCGCTGCACAGTGCGCGGGGAGGCGCCTTCGTCTGCCGGACGTACAATGGCCTGACCGCGGGTGCGGACTCCGCTGTGCGGCTCATCCGCATCCGGCATCACCGCACTGGCTGCGTGCCTGAGTTCTCCCTGAAATCAGGCAGCCTCTATGGCAGCCTCCACAGAGCCTGGATGTGCCTCCATGCAGGCCTGAACGAGTCCATCGATGAAGGCGACCATGAGCAGGAACTGGACACATCCTTGAAGGTGAGCCGCACGGTATGGTGCCAGTCGAACTCGGCGCCCAACGTCAGAACCCTTCAACAGCACTGCCAAGAGGAGCGCCTTGCAATGGTTTAGCATCCGCCGCGTCTTCCGCGTCTCCCGTCATGAAACATGTGTCAAATCGCACTGCAGGGGAGCTGCCAGCGGTTTGTGGCACGCCTGTATGACTGGGGCGTCCGGAGCACCAACGAGAAGGACGCGCTAAACGAGAGGGAACAGGCAAGCTGTAACATGTATCGAACAGTAATGTCCAAGTCCCTGCGGTCGACACCCATCAAGCCTGGGGCTATCACAGCAGTTCTCGCCTCTGCAATGCACCAACGGACTCATGTGCCTCCTGAGACGTCACCCGTTTCAGGCACTCAGACACTCAGACATCGCACTTCTTGTCAATCATCCTCATTGAACTCACCAAACCGTCTTCAACTGCGCAGGCGGCGCCGACGTGGCTGGACAAGACGTCGATGGTGCTGGTTCGGCTGCTGCAGACGGCGATCATGCTCGTGCTCGCCTTGCACGTGGTCAGCTGGCTGTCCACCTCGGCGCGGGTGCAGGTCATGCGGCATAGCCTGGCCTGGCCCTCCTGGCTGCAATTCTAGGAGACGGCGGTGTAGGTTGTGTAACAAGCCTGGCCCTCCTGGCTGCAAATGTAGGAGACTGCGGTGCAGGTCATACGCCTTAGCCTGACCTGGCCGTCCTGGCTGCATTTTTGGGAGGCTGCGGTGCAGGTCATGCGGCATAGCCTGGCCTGGCCCTCCTGGCTGCAATTTTAGGACGGGTTTGGCGGCCCTACATCCGTCTTCCACATGGCGACATAGGTTGTTTGGTTTCGAAGTCGCCTGCAACGCTTGTTTGAGATTTGAAAAATTTTGGCGACTCCAGATGTTCATTCATGTTAGAACCAGAGTGCTGTCGCTACTCATCAAAATACGCTCCGTACAGAAACAACAGCAAGCACATGAGATACCCAACACCAAATATACAGTCTGTACAAGTGTACAACAACCAAATCTGATGGTTGTTGTATCGAAGCAGGTCCCGCGAGCAATCAGCGCTTCTTGCTCGTTTCGCTGGCGATCCACCTGGCCAGGTTGCCCACGACCACTGCATTCCCGCACAGAACGCACGTAAGCAGCACCGCACAAATTTACACAGCAGGCCACTTCACGATTAGCGCGAGGCTGTCGATGCTGCGGTGATCGCACCTGTGTAGTAGGCATAGCAGCAGGCAGTCCTGCATTGAGATGTGCGCAAGAAGGTGAGTAAACCTCCAGGCCGTGAGAAAACCCTGCAGGAGTGGCGCCACTGAACTCGGCACAAGCGGCCTGCAGAAACTCGCAGTTGACCAAGAAGGCGCAGCAAAGTCGGAGAGCTGAACCCCTCTCACCATGTCACGATGCCTTCAGCGCCGAACAGGTCTGCCCGTGGGTAGTGCCACAGCCCCAGGAAATGTGTGAGGCCCAGCTCCGCCACGGGACACACCAGGGCGCTGACAAGGGCCAGCAGCAGGCCCGCGCGCGTGCCTTGAAATACAGGAACCAACAGGAGCTTTTTTTCAGAATGTTGGTTATTTCGTTATTATTAGCTTCACATCATTTTTTTGGGTCCAGATAAGCACTTGTGGTATCAACCAACCAGCGCACCGTCAGTGAGCCTCCAGGCGGCGATAGCCGCCGCCGCCAACACCGCCCAGATCTGGAACAGCATTTCCTCCTTGGTCAGCAGCCGGGCAGGCAGGCAGCACACATAGACTTTGTCAAGCATCCTGGCGTGCAGTCGCCAGTAGTTGCTTGGATGTTGGGCTGGGCATGCCAGGTGGCGTCACACACCTGGCTGTAGTCGAAGCCTGCGCCATACATCACGGCAGACAGCTGCAGATACGCTGCCAGCAGCCTGCACAGCACATAGTACGGCGGATTGCCTGCGCCTGACTCCCAGCATGGCTAGTTTGCAAGCCTCTGGCCGAGAACACATGCTGTCAAGCGCGGCCTGGCGAGAGCCTCGTGCATATGTCACCCTACCCGAAGCTGAGAGCCACCCAGGCGGGGCTGGCGTGGCGGCTGACGCGTCGCCGATCCGCATCGCTGGCGAGCAAGTCATCTAGAGCCAGAATGAGCGGGCCCGCGACGGCGTAATATGTGCCCAACAGAAGTGGATCTGCCAGGGACGTCTTCCAAGTGCCTGCGTGCAATTTGCAAGGGTCAGGGCGGCAAAGTCGTCGTGCAGACCGCGGCTGCCGGGGTGAGGTTCATCAACGATGGCCGACCCCACGGATACTGAGCACACAGGAGGACTGTGCAGGAAGATTGGACGCCCATGGCAGCGATGTGAGCTGGGAAATTGGATGCCCACGGCAGCGATGTGCGCTGGCGCACCAATCGTGATGGGAAGCTTGTCGTATTGGAGCAGGTCCACATTGGTGTGGAAGCCGTCCATTGGGGGACCCACCAGGAAGCCAGCAGCAAACAGAAACACCAGGATGGGCGCCAGCCGGACACCCTGCAACCTTCATGTTTAATTCTGACCTTGCGACTTCATCTTGAGGGTTTTCATCTTGACAAGCTTGCTGAACAGCACAGATGATCAGGAACATGATGCCGGTGCGACAGCGACACCTGTAGGATGCCGCCAGAAGGAGGGGTCTGCCGCTGTTGCCGCTGCGCTGTGCACGCCACTGCGAAGAGACGCTGACGGCGCTGAAGAGGCGCACGCAGCGACACAGCAGACATTTCACGCTGACTGAGCTCGATCTGCGGCCCCCTGACTGCTCCCGCATTGCTCGAAGCCGCCGTGCTGCGGCACTGCAGCCTTTCATGCCGCATGCACACCATCCGAGAACTGGTCGTGCTGCTGGGTTGGCTCAGACAGGAGTGAAGTGCAGACCGTGAAGGCATTGCAAGCTGTGCTGCTTCCCGAAGGCAACCTGGTGCCGTCATGCGTTGTACCGAGGTGGATCTAGACTGGCAGAAATAGTGGGAAAGTTCACAGAATGCGTGAGTGTGATCGAGAAAGCGTCGACAATGTGCGTCAGCTTATTTTGAGATTGTCGTGGCATGGTGCACCTGCAATCTGTGCATCCAACAAAAACGAGGTGCATGAATGCTCCCCTTGCTCGCGGGACTCTCATGCGGGTCCACCAGATAATGGCAAAACTGCCACATCACCCTTTTTGCTCAAGAACTATCAACCGCCGTGCATGGAGGACAAGTGTTGCTTTCAGGTAGAAGCTCACAAGCCGCTTCCGTAACACCGGATAGATCGCAGCGGCTCGCGTGAACCTCGCCATCTGTGGTGCACTCATGTCTTGAGGCAAATGGAGAAGGCGCCCTCCTTGCAGCTGGACGATGTAGACGGTCCCTTGTACGAGACCCTGGGCTTGGAAGTCACGGTGCGTTGCATGCAATAACGGTCAACGGCACCGTGCATCGAGGAAGCATGGAGCTGTTTTGGATGCAACAGATAACATGCACTTGCAGCACACCAAGTGCAATGAATGGTGTCAATCTGCGTGCAGGCATCGAAGGGCGAAATCAAAGATGCCTACAGGCGCCTGGCCAAGGTTTGGCACCGTCTGGCTTGCAAGGCTACATGTTGCGCAGCTCAATCAAGTTTGAGTCTTTCGCGCCATTAACGGCTGAAGCGAACCCTGACCCTACCGTAGGAGTGGCATCCAGACCGGCACAGGGGTGCTGAAAACGCAAAACAGACGTTTCAGCACATAACGCGCGCTTACCAGGGTGCGCCTTTTCTCGCCAGATGCCCTCGACTTCGTCCCACTGCCATCCGCATTCAATCAAACAGCAACGATTGCCAAAGTGCTAGCAGAAACACTGCTACTGGGATGCTGGCTTGATCCTTTTTCCATGCAACGACAGTTCTAACAGACCCCGCGACGCGTGAGCAGCACGATCTCCAGTTTGGCTGCTTGGACCGCATCACCTATGTCCAGGTATGCATACCCACGTCATGCATGCATGATGCATGCACACTGAAGTCACAACGCATTTGGCAGGCTGCCGCACTATCAAAGTTCCTACAGGCCGTGGCACGGCATTGTGTCCACTGCGGCTTGTGTTTACCAAACAAGCTATCCTACGCCGATGCAGGGTTGCTGACTTTTCTTCTGCATCTTGCAGGACTACTTACAGCGCTACTTCTACCTCCTGCTGAGCCCGCAAGGCCTCGGCCTGCAGGTCAGCCACAGCCGCCGCCGCAAGGACTTTTCGGTGGGGATCAGCGAACGCCTTTTGGCTCCCGTCCACGCATCGTGAACGCCTGGACAGCGCACCCGGTGGCTGAATCAAGCTGCCGCCGGCCGCGCAGAAACGGCACGAAGCAGCTCGACCCAGCAGAAGCCGCTGCTTCGCAGCCAATTTGGGGCCATCAGAGGTGCTGCAGGTCGGCACACGGCGGGCCATGAGTTTTGATAGGGACACAGACGCAGGACTGACGATCAAGCCCGCACATGCCGGCATGCAAAGACGGTGACACATGAGGGAAACTGGGATAGAGTGATGTGCGAGACTGCGAGGGCTTCTGAATGCTGTGCGTGACGCACCAGGCAGGGACGACAATTCACATTGGATTGGATGATGCTCAGTCAGGTTGCTAGAGAGAGGAGTGACCGCCTTACAGGCAGTTTTTGATCTTCGCCGCAGCATGTTGACCTGCAAGGCTTCGTGTGTTGTACCAACTTTGTAGGCGCTTTGGGCATGAGTGTGAGCGCATAAATGAGTTTGACATGGTAAACATCCCGCGGGCACTTCTCGGCTCAGACCATGGGGCACATGTGTATACCGAGTGAGTACCTGCCGGCCGCAGCGGTTGCC
>JAABUW010006035.1_pt1 | contig 15420 bp, 12 predicted proteins | sample 5560081 | NCBI WGS metagenome assembly JAABUW01 (sample SAMN10711882, study PRJNA513363) | rock metagenome | isolation source: Antarctica rocks | place: Antarctica: Victoria Land, Knobhead sud | reverse complement strand
CCACCATCTTCACATCCTCTCCGGGACTCCCTCGAACTCGCTTCTCTTGCCTCCTCCACCCCTTCCACATCCCGACGCTCTGAATCTTCCTCAGCATCCGGCATCGGCTCGTCTCGTAAAGTCTCCCTGTCCAACGACGGTCCCCTCATTGGAAATGATCACGAGACCACTCCTCGCGCTCCTCCCCACAACCGCTCTTACTCCGTCTCCTCCGCCTTCGACTTCGCATCGAATCTCTTCCCCCTCTCTTCGACCGCTGCAGGGTACAGTGTGCTCGGGGCGCCCGTGGCCGGACCACTGGATCTCAACGGCCTTTCCCTTGAAAAACACAAGTCACTTACGTATCTTAATGGCCTATCACTCATCATCGGACTCATCATTGGGTCAGGCATCTTCTCGTCGCCGAGTCAAGTCAACACAAACGCAGGATCGCCTGGGGCGGCGCTAATAGCATGGACAATAGCAGGCATTCTGGCATGGACGGGGGCAGCAAGCTATGCGGAGCTTGGAGGGGCTATACCGCTGAATGGTGGAGCGCAGGTATATCTTTCCAAGATCTTCGGAGAGCTGGCAGGCTTTCTCTTTTCATGGTGTGCGGTCTTTGTCTTGAAGCCCGGTTCGACAGCAATAATAGCCATAATATTCGGAGAGTACGGAGTTCGAGCGGCTGTAGGTGCAGAGGCAGAGCACGTCAGTGCATGGGTTAATAAAGGAGTTGCTTTGGCGGGCCTGGCGTTGGTCACGCTGCTAAATTGCTTTTCGACGAAGCTGGGAGTGAGGATGGGGGACATGTTCATGTTTCTGAAGTTTGTAGCGCTGTTCGGCATTACAATCACGGGAATCGTTGTCGCAGCGACAGGATTCACATGGAAGGGCACGCCAAACGAAGACTGGAAGACGCACGGCTGGTTTGAAGGCACCAGCAGCTCTGCCTCCAGTTGGGCCGTCGCCCTCTACGCTGGTCTGTGGGCCTACGACGGTTGGGACAATGTACAACTCTTCCCCCATCTCCCCACTTCCTTTTTCCCTCTCTCTTGAAATCCCTGGCTTACCCTCACACCGCAGACAAACTACGTTACGGGCGAATTCCTCCACCCCCACCGCGACCTCCCCCGCGTCATCCACACCGCCATGCCCCTCGTCATCCTCTCCTACCTCCTCGCCAACATCGCCTACTTCCTCGTCCTCCCCCTTCCCACCATCGCCCACTCCACCACCATCGCCGTCTCCTTCGGGCACACCGTCCTCGGCCCCCTCGGCTCCCTCGCCCTCGCCCTCACCGTCTGCGCCTCCTGCTTCGGCGCCCTCAACGCCACCACCTTCACCTCCGGCCGCCTCGTCTACGCCGCCGGCAACGAAGGCTTCCTCCCCGCCATCCTCGGCCGCATCGGCATGCCCGGCACCGTCAAGGTCGGCAACCGCGTGCGCCAGCGCGGCCGCCTCAGCACCGCACTCCGCGCTGCCATCGGCGAAGACGACGGCGGCCTCGGCTTCACGCCCATCAACGCCATGGTGTTCAACGCGCTGCTCTGCACGGCCTACATCCTCGTCGGCGAGTTCGCCACGCTCATCACCTTCTACGGCGTCGCGGGGTATACGTTCTACTTCCTGACCGTGCTGGGACTCATTGTCCTGAGGGTCAGGGAACCGCATTTGGAGCGGCCGTATCGCACGTGGATCAGTACGCCGATTATTTTCTGCTGCGTGAGCCTGTTTTTGCTGAGTCGAGCGGTGTTTGCGCAGCCGGTGCAGACCTTGGTGGTGGTGGGGTTTGTGGGGGCGGGGGTGCCGGTTTATGTGCTGAGGGTGGGGAGGGGCAGGAGGGGGAGGCGGAAAGAGGAGGGGGAGGAGGGGAGGTGGTGGAGGTTTTGGAGACGGTGGGGGAGGGGCTGAGAGTAATACATACGTGTCAAACACCCGAATTCTTTTGTCGCGCCCGATTATCCTGCTGCAGCGAAATGCAACCGATCATGCGCCCCTTCGCCTCTTCGCGGACCTCGGCGATCAAGGGACGTTGACAACCAATTGGACGCATCTCCCTCGTACCCAAACCAGCCATCGGTCAAGAACAGTCCCCCCACAACCAGTCAAACTCAACCGGATTTCTCCCACAAGACTGACCACCAATACAGAAGCGATCCGATCTCCCCAGATCCCCCCCCCCCCACAGCTTCGTGATATCACGGCATTAGCGCACAACAGACCCTCTGGAACCCAACCCAACCCAACCCACACCTCCACCCCATATCGCGCACCCAGCAAGATGCGTATCCCGCGAGCGGTGAATCTCCACGGAAAGGGAGGCTCGCGGAGGGGGAGGCATGCTGAAGGTAGGGAGGGAGGGAGGGAGGGAGGGAGGTAAGAAGTGTGGCAACGGTCTATATACAGTGGGGTACGTGGGTTGGGATTGAGGAGGGGATTGTTACGGGCTGTTGCATTGCCGTTGGATATTCCGTAGTGGGCTGGGGGGGTCAGCTAGGTCCTGGGACAGCGGCCGGCTTTCCTCGCGAAGTAAGGGACGCAGCTTTGCGTAGAGTTTTCCAGGATCTCCCAGAAAAATCATCCGATACCCCCGATCAACCCACCTTCGTGAGACCGCCACTTCCAATTCCAAACCATTCAGCCTCCCTCATCTCATTTCCACAACACAACCGCTCTCCCCTCCCCTTCTCCCCTAACCTCCACCCTCCTCCCTCCAATCTCCACCGCCTCCACCCCGCTCCCCGCAGGCCAATCCCTCCAGATCTCGCATCGACGCCACACGTGGGCCTTGATCGCCAAAGCCGCAACCCGCTGTGCTTGCGCCATATCCGCCACCTCTACGAGCACGACTTGCGCGTCGACGCGTTGTGCGATGTTAAAGAGGCGGGGGTAGAAGGCGTCGCCTATACTGTGGTCCCTCTCACGCTGCTGGAGATCTTGCTCGGTGTGGGCGTAGGTCAGGGGTTGAGAGGGTGGTGGTGATGATGATGGTGGCAGCGGCGGGACTAATGCTTTCTTGGGCTCCCACGCCCGCACACTGCGCGAAGTATTGCGGTCGTACCCGCTTGGAGAGATATAGGGTGGATTCGCTACTAGCACATCCCACTTCCCTTCTGGTATGGCATCCTCCCGAAAGATATCAGCCTGCGAAAATTGCACTTGAGTAGCGGCGAGCGGGGAGAGATGGCCGGCGCGGATGTTGGAATGGAGGTTGTCCTTTGCGAGGGCGATGGCGCGGGGGGAGATGTCGATACCGAGGAGGAAGAGGGAGGAGATCCGTGGGGAGAGGAGGGAGTGGATAAGGAGGGCTATGCAGCCGGTGCCGGTGCAGAGGTCGAGGATCCGTAGGGTAGTAGGGTTGGGGGAGGAGGGGGAGGGAGTGCGAAAGTGTTGAAGGAGGATGTGGGCGAGGTGGGTGGTGTAGGCCTCTGTCTCGGTACTGGAACGGAAGTCAGATGTCTGAAATGTGCAGTCTCTGTCTGGGCTTGGGGGATGATAGTACCGTGGGATCAAAACGCCGGGTCGACATTTGATTTCGAGGTCACCAAAGGGTTGGTTGCCGAGAATGTATTGTAGAGGCTCGCCTTTACCTCTACGGATGCAAAGACTCTTTAGACGCTTTCCAGCATAGTCTTTTGATTTCGAGGGTGGATTCGTGGAGTTAACATGCTCCTTTAGCCAGCGGAGCTCGTTGCGCGCGGACGGAAGATCGCGGCATGTGCGGAGGAGGGGGGGAAGAAATGGGTTCTCATGATGAGCATGGCGGAGGAAGGATGGTAACAGACGGGGCATGCGGCCATCGAGTGGTTAGGGATCTTGTTGCGCTGGATCTTTGACGCTGGTGGTTCAGCAACGGTCGAGATCGATTACGGCGGACTGTAAGAGCCTGTTACGAGCCTAGCGGTATATGGGATACGCAGGGGAGTAGGACCAAGCACGGATATCCGCATATGCTCTATCAGCTTCACCAGAAGAGCAAGAAGAGATTGCTCTTTCTGTTTCTTCAGAAGAGCAGAAATAGCATTGCTCTATAACTCTATTAGAAGAGTCAGAAGAGCAGAAACAATCTTATAAGTATATAGATTTTCTAGAACACAACTTTTTTATAGATTGTGTTCAACTTATCTATCAAGTTACTCTCTATTATTGATACAAGCTGCAAATTTTTGTTATCAAGTAATTGCTTGCATTGTCTGAAGACATCTATAGATTTCTTCAAAAATATTAATCTATTCTGATACTCTAGTTGTCTAGATAGCAGTATAACATTTTAAATATTCTAAAAATATCTGTATCAGATCAACGCGTCTCTACTTCGAGTACTAGTTTATCAGTATTATATTAATTATCGATTATAAGAAACAACAAGATCAGAATTAACAAATTTGATATCTACTATAGAAATTGTATCGATCTGAAAAACTGATTTATGCAGATAGATATCTATTTTATTTTCTATTCTGTTTTAGCAAATCAGAAAACAATTTTTGTATCAATATTTCTCAGAGAAAGAATTCAATACTGATTTAAATTAAATTTACAAAAGTATTTGAAAAACTATAACAAAAAATTTTGTGCAATATTTACGAACTTCGACAATTTCAAAAGAGAGCTTCGAAGAATTTTTAAAATATTTAACAAAAAACAGATTGCAAAAAAAATAATTTAGTATCTAATTTAACAAATTTCTGCAGCAGATTATACAGTTAGATTTCAGAAATATATCAATTTAATCGAGTAGAACAATACTGTATTTATAATAATGTTTCGAAGAGATTTCAAGAACAATCTAAAGAACAAAATTATATATAATAGAAAATTTATCAGCAATATATTTAATTTTATCGAAATAGCTATCGATCTCGACAACAAACTGTATAAAAAAGCTATAGAAAAAAGATATAATTAATTTCAAAAAAAAACAGAAATCTTCTTTAAATTAACAATCAAATATTAGTAGAGAGAATTTTGTTCTAATCAGAAATACAGTAATTCTGATTATTGTAAATCTGTATCTATAGAACTGAATTTTACTCAACAATATAAAAAAAAGAATTCTAGAAAAAAGCAAAATAACAAATTTCAGAAAATGTACTATTTATATAGCAAATCGAACTACTTCGCAAAAGATTGTTGATTACAGAACTTGATAGATTGCCGACAAATCAATACTATATTAAAAGAGATACTCGATAGTCAGAACAATATCAGAAAACAAATCGATATAAAAACAGATATTTTTGAAACTGAATCGAACAACAACTACTATCTGATAGAAAATTCAGATTAGTTACAGAAAATTCTAAATAGAATATTATCAGACAAAATATTTGTATCTATGCAGAAAATTAATTAAATACTTAATAAAACTATAAAAATACAGCAATCAAAAATATTATATTTTTACTTAATAACAGATTCAGACAACAAGTATAACTAGAAAAACTTTTACAAATATCTAGACAATATTACAAACTATCTTAACGTTTTAGCTAGTTTATTAAGAAAAAAAAAAAAAAAAATCAAACTGTAAATAAATGCGAGAAAGCGCTAGAAAGCGACATTACTATAAAAAAAAAAATCGAAAAAATCGAACAATAACTGAGCAGTATAAGTCTATCTCGAGAAAAGATAGAGAAAGCAAAGAAATATACAATACTCAGTTAAACAAAATACTATAACAATTTATACTAAACTTATCTAGAAAACAAAAAAAAATCTGAATAATTTTCTAAAAAATTATCTATTTTTAAATAATAGCAAAAAAAAACTTAGCGCAAACAGATATTTGAAGCAGAGATTGCAGTACAAAAACAGAGAAAAATTCAAATTTTTTGATAAAAAATATATTAGAGAAATGCAATATATTAATTTAATAGCAGCAACTAAACTTAACAGTACACGCACAATATTTTACTATATCAGTTAAAGTTAATAGCTGTCGATTTACTGCAATAATCGATTCTAGTGCGACAGATAATTTTATAGTTAGAATTTTTGTTAAAAAAAAAATATTCTATTTAAAAGAAGTCTGATATATACAATCTAATAATTGTAGATAGAAATTTATTATCCGACAAAAATAAAAAAGTAAACAGAGAAACAAAATTACTATCGATAGCTATTTAGTAATATTACAAGAAACTAATTTTTAATATAGTAGAAATAGCTATTTACAATATTGTTCTAGAAATGTCTTGATTGAAACAGTACAATTTAGAAGTCGACTGAAATATACAAGTATTTAGATTTGCGCAATATAATTATATAATTTATATTTAATCTATATATTGACAGCATTCGATAATAGATAAAAGATTGAGTCGAAAATTGACTGCAAGTAGCAAATTTATATTTTTGCAAAAAAATAATCTAACAAAGTCCGACTTGACAGATACTGACAGAAATCAGTCGAACTACAAAGTTAGAATAAATAAATAAAATTACAAATTTTCTGAAAATCTTAAACTATCTGATACAGCAAAAAAATTACTAAAACATATATTACAAATATACAACAGTTGGAAGTATCTGTTTTAAAAAAAGAAAACAACAGAGATTCTTTCTAAATATCAATTGTAAAATTACAAAATCAGACTTAAATCAGACAAACAGTTTATATTTGAATCTATATATATTCTATTCGAGAAAAAACTCGAAATACTTCGCGGATATCTGATAGAAAACAAAAAAAAAATTATTAAAAAATCTTAATTACAGACAGAATATCCGATTCTCTTTGTATTAAAGAAAAATAAAACTTTTTGTCTATATATTGATTACCGAAAGCTAAACAATATTACAATTAAGAATCGATATCTATTATTTAATATTAGTAAGCTTCAGAATCAACTATTCGAAGCAAAATATTTTATTAAACTGAATTTACAAAAAATATACAATCAGATTAGAATAAAAATAGAGAAAAAATAAAAAACAGTTTTTTGCACACAATATAGATTATACAAATATATAATAATATTATTTGAATTTACAAACGTTCCGAAAATATATCAGAAAATAATTAATAATATATTACAACAATATCTGAATCGATTTGTTATAGTATATTTGAACAATATTATAATTTACTCAAAAATCTTAAAAAAATATATTAGTTATATTTTCAAAGTATTGGAATGTCTGAACATAAAAAACTTATATTTTAAGTTAGAGAAATGCAAATTCTATCGAAAGAAAATTGATTTTCTCGAATTTGTTGTTAAACAATATAAAGTACGTATAAATTCTGAGAAACTACAAGCAGTCAGAGAATAGAAACTATCAACAAATATTAAAAAAATACAATTTTTTCTAGATTTTATAAACTATAACAAGAAGTTTATCAAAAACTATTTAGCAAATACAATATTACTGACAAATTTTACAAAGAAGAATATATTATAAATATAGAAATCTGCAGAAAAGAAATTATTTTAGAATCTTAAACTAAAATACTTAAAAAAATCAGTACTAAAAATATACAATTTGCAATTATTAAGCAGAATTGAAATCGACGCATCAGATCTAGCTATCGGTGTATATTTTAGTTAAAAATATAAAAATATATAATATTTAGTAGTATATCTTTTGAGAAAACTTTTGTCAGTCGAACAGAACTATAATATTTACAATAAAAAACTACTTGCTATAGTAGTTTTCTTGAAATTATAAAAAGTATATACAGAAGAATTATCAGAACTTACAATTCTTACAAACTATAAAAATTTTGTACACTTTACTACTACTAAACAGTTTAACAGAAGACAAATGCGATAATTAGAAAAACTTAAACAATACAAATTTAAAATATAGTATATTTCAGACAAAGATAATAGCAGAGCAGATATATTTAGTAGACAAAATAATTATATAAAAACGAAAAAATTGTTTAACTACAGTATACTAAAAATCAATAAAAACAAATTACTATCAACAAACAAGTACAAACTAAATACTATACTACAAATACTTCGAGACAATACAGAAGAATTTTTAATAGAGAAAGAAAAACTTCAGATATCTATCGACAAAATTAACAAATATATAAAAAAATATTATAACAAATTACTGCAAAAGTATTCGAAAATAACAAAAATTCTTCAGTTTTTATATCAGTATTGTTAGTTCTTATAGATAAGACAAGCTGTCGAGATATATATTAAACAATATTTTAGCTGTTAGCAGAACAAATATAGTATATATATAAGTTATAGCAAAATTCAATATCAGAAATTATCTGAATCGCTATAGAATAAAATTACAATAGATTTTATTATCAAGTTGTCGAAATCGACAGATTCAGCAACTAAAGACAGATATAATTCGATACTAATAATAGTTAATAAGTTTATCAAGTATTTATATATTATTGTATGCAAAAAGAAGTTTATTGCAGAACAATTGAAATATATTATATTGAACCGACTTATACAGTACTACAGTATACTTAAGAAACTAATTAGTAACAGAGACAAGCTTTTTATATCTAACTATTAAAAAATACTTTTTTCAATATTAGATACAAGATTTCGAATATTTATTGTCTACTATTCGATTACAGATAGTTAGACAGAACAAACAAATCAGAGTTTTAAACAATATCTGAAATACTATATTAACAATATTTACAGCAATTGAGTATTATTTCTATCTATAGTACAACTGGCACTCAATACAAAGATTTCGAATATTACTAAAATAACTCTATTTTTTGTCAACTATAGCAAGAAATCAAATTTTTTCGAAAAAAAACGCATGCATCTGTCTGCGCAGTCAGCTATCGAAAAAATAGCAATACTGAAAAAAATATACAACAATATTTCAAGAATGCAAGAAAAATCGATCAGATATCAAAATAAAAAACAAAAAACAATATTTTAGTTAAAAAAGAAAGATAAAGTATATTTTTTTATAAAAAATCTTAGAACAAGAAAGTCAAGCAAGAAATTAAATTATATCAAAATCGAATTGTTTTTTGTTAAAAAAACTAAGAAATTAGTCAACTACAAACTCGATTTATTCAAGAATGTCAGAGTATTTTCAGTATTTTATATATTATTGTTGAAACTAGCAGATTCAATTACGTTTTTACAGAATATCTTTTATTTCTATTAACAGAAAGAAGAACAGTTTAAAATCGAAAAAATTCTACAACAAAAGAATCAGAAATATTTTGTTAAATAAAAAAGATACTTTATCTCTAAAAATACTTAAAAATCTATTAAAAATTTGAAGTATTGTTAACATTGTCTGCAGCAATTTTATCAAAAGAGATCAACAAAATAAATAACTATTTTTCTATAATATTGAAAAAAATAATCTGTTCTGAGACAATATCGATCAGAAATTTAGAAAACAGTTCAAATACTAGTTTTTCAACTAATAGAGCAAGCTCTTTCAGATTTTGAAGCTCTCTATTTATTATTGTTTGTTGTTTATTCTCTACGTATTTTAATTGCAACAGCAAACAATTTTCTTTTGTCTGTATTTTACGACATTTTATTACAGTATTACAAAGCTGCTGCTTGAGCGCTTTTTGTTGCATTTCGAGACAGCGCCAGCGCGCAGTATTTAGAGAAATCAGATTACAAAAACAATTCTTCTTTATATACTTTATATATTTATCAGAATTTTCTTGAATTCGATACGACTTACTCAGACAATTGCAACAGCAACAGAAACATATTTTATCGATAGAAATGTCGAGTTCTGTTAGTTGAATAAAACAACAATTATAGAAAAAAGATTTGTTTTTCGACATTGTGCGAAATTTGCTTTCGGAACAAAAATATAAGAAAAAGAGAGATAATATTACAAGTCTAGCGATATATAAAATACGCAAAGAAGTAGAATCAAGTACAGATATTTGTATATACTCTATCAGCTCTATTAGAAAAGCAAAAAGAGATTGCTCTCTCTGTTTTTTTAGAAAAGCAAAAATAGTATTGCTCTATAGCTCTATCAGAAAAGTTAGAAGAGCAGAAACAATTTTATAAATATATAGATCTTCTAGAACACAACTTTTTTATAAATTGTGTTCAATTTATTTATCAAGTTACTTTCTATTATTAATACAAGCTGCAAACTCTTGTTACCAAGTAATTGCTTGCATTGTCTGAAGACGTCTACAGATCTCTTCAAAAGTATCAATCTATTCTGATACTCTAGTCGTCTAGATAGCAGCGTAACAGAGCTATCCGGAAAAAACTATTTTTCGGTTTTCCCGGGAAAAAAGTTTTTCGAAAAGTGAAAAGTGAAAAGTGAAAACCAAAAAAGGATTTTTCGTTTTTCACTTTGACGACGCAAAACATCAATATCGCAACTAATTAGTTGCTTACAGATTACTTAACGTATTAAAGAACATCTAGCATCTTTGTAAAGTATATTTTAATTTGAACAAGATAGACTAAGCTTTTCAAATTTTAGAATTATTTTAGGATTATTGATAAACAATAAGATAGCTGACATAAAAATAAAACTGAAATTTTGTTTTTCGATTTTTCGATTTTTCGATTTTTTTTTTCAAAAACTTTCTTTTCGTAAGAGACTTGTGGTTCACTTATTGCGAAAGTCGAAGATTTTGAGTAACCCTAAATTTAATTCTAATTTTACAATTTGAATTTCGAACTCTGTGTCGTACAAGCTTGCAATAGAAGCTTGATAACAATACAACTAGAGGACTACTTTATAAACTCTACTCTATTTTAGATAAACTTTACCCAAACTTTGCATAGACTCCACCCCCGCCACTAAGTCTAATCGGATAATTTTCTGACCCCGTAAACAAATCAAATCAACAAGATTAAGAAAGACAATAAAATGTACACGATTTTGCGTTTGTTTATTACCAAATTCAATATAGTTTCTTATCGATCTTTCAATGCAAATTTGAATCTAAAATATAACTTTCGTCTGCTCAGAATTAATCTCTATTTGCACGTCTAATTTATATCTAAAAACTGCCCATATAGAAGACCAAAATATCTGCATTCTGATTCTCCGCAGCTCTCTCTCGTTTATCTCGCTGCCCATCTTCGCGGTCGCCTTGCTGGCAACCTCCTCGTCTACCGCGTTAACTTTGAGTAGACAACAACAATTGGCTGTCAGATATCTGAGTCTGGGCATACTCAAAGCCGAACAGCTCGCGATAGATTGACTTTTCAAAGACTCGTTGACGCCGTTGCGAGACAGTAGAATGCTATAAAGCTTCTTAATCGCGTAGTCTTGATTCTTCGCATGCTTGTTTACGACAGCGACAAAATAATCTAGCGTTGGATAAATCTCTTGAAGAAGATTATCAAGTAAAGAAGCAAGCATAATAATAATGCGCAATTATTAATGCAAAAAGTAGGTGGTGAAGAAGAACGACAACGATGTAAACAAAGAACGCGGTAGACCCTGAAAATTACTCGATTAGATTTAGTGGCGGGAATAAAGTCCATGCAAAGTTTGGGTGAAGTTTATCTAAAGTAGAATGGAGTTTATGGAGTGGCTGCCTACAAGTAGTACTACAAGTCGAAATAAGCGATAAAATAAACTAAATAGTACAACATTTGACGTCAAGATTGCCGAAGCTTGATGTTTCGCATAGTCGAAATGAAAAACGGATTTTCAGTTTTCAGTTTTCACTTTTCACTTTTCGGAAAACCTTTTTCCCGGGAAAACCGAAAAATAGTTTTTTCCGGATGGCTCTTACAGTCCGCCGTAATCGATAGTCATGCTTGGCAAGCCACTTCGGGCCGTACCTAGCCGCAGTATTTAAAGTGCTCGGCTGTATTAGATGTAGTGTTGGTTATTTACCGGTAAGGAACGATCTCTGACCGTAATTACCGTAAATGAGGAGAAATCCGGCCTGTAAGTGTAAATAACGCGCTAGCAGCATAAGGCCTAGTGAGAGAGTACCCGAATAGGCTTAGCGTCTTGCTTCTTCGAGTCAAAGAGAAGAAGCTTTGTCGGTGGCAATAAATCTTAGATTTGATAACAATTTAAGTATCGTTGTAAAGCATCAGATATACTATTAATAGGGCACCCCCCTTACTAGTGCGTCACTGACCGTAAATGAGGATTTTCATTTACCGTCAATTACGGTAATTACCGCTAGTAAGCGATGCGGTAAATGATGGATGTGCATCACTAATTAGATGACTGCCAGAAACGCTGGCGAGGCTGAAGTGGCAGGACTGCACCGGGTTCAGGCTTTTGCCTGCCTGTCGGTGGGCAATTACCTATCGTGAGTGACGAAGATCTCTCGCATATCCTTCGAGATCAGTAGACATCTCTCTACTTTCAATATCCCAAGAAGCTTCAGCCCAGACATCGTATGTTCACGGATTGTGGAACGTATGCGACTTTGATTATCTTGTGAGAATCCTCTAGCGAATCACAATCATCTCCATGACTTCAGCATCAGCTGTTGAAGTCGACCGTTATGCGCTGGTGGCCTCATTCTACGGCCCTGGAGCCGTGGGCGGTTGGTATCTCACCACCCTCGCCTGTTTGATCTCCTTCGGACTGCACCCACGCAAGCGCAGGGCCGATTCAATAACAGCCGATATGATCGCCGTTCTGACCTTTCCCACGGTGGCAGCGGCACATCTTATAAGTCAGATAGGGTCTTGCCCGACGGAGATGTCCAGCGCAACTTTGGTGCAAAAAGCAGCCTCCATGGAAGCGGCTTTGATTGTCATAGAAACATCTCTGGCAATAGCTGTGATCCTGTTCTTGCTGGAGGTCAGCTTCAGATGCGTGAGGCGAGGATGTCTGCTCGCGATCGTGGGCTTATTTTGTTTCTCCGCGGAATGCTATCTTTACTTCTCGCGGTCCGTGACGCAGGCTATCGAACGCAGTCTTGATAGATCTTTCCTGATCAGCTTTGGAAAAATAATTGTTGGCGTCATGGCTCTGCTGCTTTACTGTATCGTTCTCGCACTCGGTCTCATCGTCTTCTTCTTTGCGATCCGCCCTTCACATTCTCGATCTCAGGTAGGGACCGTCAATCATGATTCAGAAGCGAATGCACAAATCAGGTCAGAAGGGCTGGATCAAGACTTCGTAGATAGTAAAAATGCGCGCGGCATTACCTGGGTTACCATGCTGTTCTTGCCATTTGCCTTCCTGGCCTCTGTCTTTCCCTTAACCGCAGGGATCTTTGAGAACCTGCCGCCCGAGCCTCTGCTTAGGCTACAAACTGCGGTCTCTCATTTCACCCGAAGCCTTATACCAGCATCCAATACCTCTGTCAGAGATCTCGATCAGGCGGTAGCTATATTAGCTGGTGCCAGTGTGTTGGGCTTCAGTATATATGACATGGCCAATGCCTATTACAACAATTGGAAAATAGGCATGAGTGCAAGGCCACAATCGGAGGAAGTGGAGCTAGCGACACTGACTCGAACACAAAACCAGAGTCGCTAGATAAAGAAAGTTAAGGAAGCTCAGAGATACTGACGGTATACTTATATCTATTATAAAGCAGGCCTGGATGCTTCCTTTAAAAGAAACATCCGTTGAGGAGAGACTTTGGGATTGATACTTACAAAATTGCGTGTGTCCCGCGAGCGCAAACTGAGAAGGGAACCGTGTAGCTCTAACACCTTTTGACCTGTATGTATATTCTGGTAGTCACTCCGCACACAACACCCTACATTGCTCACCCCCCCCCCACTCCCCCACTCCCCCACCTACAGCATCTTCCTGGCGATCAATATTTCGAGAAGTGTTCCTTCGCCTTTAGCAAGCCCTCCTCTGGTTGGAAAGAAGATTTTCGTGCCAAGAAAAATAAGATAGGTTTGGGTGAGCTCAACGCAATTGTCCCCCGGAGCGGCCGCACGAGGCATGTTTAGGGGCTAACAATTCGGGTTAGATGTTAGGCTTGATGTATTGTGAGTGGTGCGGGTGGTGTGTGGGCAAAGCAGGGTGGTGTACGGCTAGTGTTTCCCTATAGTTTGGATATTAGAGTCTCCGTCGAAAGGACTAATTGAGGATTGCTTTGCTTGTCAAATCATATGCGCGAGGGCGAAAGTGAAAATTTCTCATGATAAACGAGGCGGAGGAAGGATAGTAATAGACGCGGCATGCGGCCATTGGAAGGTTGATTCACGAACACTCTTGAAGGTCGTGTCGATAGAGGATGGTACCCTTGGCAAGCCACTTCGGGCCGGACCGAGATTGCAGATCACCGTTCTAACGTTCCTCACAGTGCCTCCTCCCGACCAGTGCCGTGGCGGATCTCACGGGTGAGATTTAGTGATGCTAAATCATTTTACCACTAGCGCCGTTTTACCGGTAAAACGTCGTATTACCGGTAAAATGATTTCCATTTTACGGTAAAAGCGTAAAATGCGCTAGTAGGGGGGATCCCTATTAATAGGCATATATTTGATGCTCGGCGACCTCAAATATGCAGTGATTATGGAGGTTTACTGCCTCCTTTGCGATAACTGAAGCTTCTACTAGTAGGGAGGGGGATATCAGAGATATCCCGGCTCTTTTGGTGCGTTTTTATGGGGATTTGGCGCTTTCTCATGGAAATCCCGAGAACGATATGTAAAGTAAACATTTACCAGGCAGACTTCCTAACGAAATAAGTCAAATCTAGAAGAATTATGAGAAATCCCCCTGTTTTTGATGCAAATACCACCAAAAAGCAATGAGAACAATCTGATTCTCCTAGTATTCCCCAGATATTATAGATATATGCGGAGATAAATAACTACTAAAGCTTCTGAAGACTACAATACAGTATTTTTGTGCAACCCTAGCAGAGACCTAAGAGAAGGTGGAGGTTTTATCGTTGCCAAGATTCAAAGATACTAAAGTAGATCCAATCTAGATCACGTGATTTAATCACGTGCTCTGGCGGGGTCGCGAGCTTCTATATTGGGGTTAGCGCGTTTCACGTATTACGAGGAAAAATCGTCCATTTTACCGTAATATAGCATCACTACTCACAGTGCCTCCGACGCTCCGACGCTCCGTACCCAGTGCCGTGGCGGATCTCACGGGTGAGATTACTCCAGTGAGACGTCCAGTGCCCCTTTTGGCGCCAAAAGCAATCTCCATGGAAGCGGTTTTGATTTCAAGTAATTCATGTCACAAAGAGCAATTGTATCCACCGTTGCTTGGTATCAAGAGCCAGTGTATCTGTGATTGCTGGCATAAGGCAGAATTTTATCTTCGTACTATAGCATTCCAGCCTAACTATCGACCAGCAACCGTGCACATCAGAATTTATAGCTGCTCCAGCTCGGGCAGGGTATCAGTCGCTTATTTGACCCGCAGTCTTTGACCGAGCGACCAATCACCCACTTCGCACTCGAGCAGAACTGCGAACACATTCTTCAGGCTCTCTCGACGCCGCTACTCACACCGTTGTCGCCGTCAGCATGCTTCTCATAGAGAGCCGGGTCCTCGTTGATATCGCGAATGCGCAGGCCC
>JAABUW010006033.1_pt1 | contig 15427 bp, 14 predicted proteins | sample 5560081 | NCBI WGS metagenome assembly JAABUW01 (sample SAMN10711882, study PRJNA513363) | rock metagenome | isolation source: Antarctica rocks | place: Antarctica: Victoria Land, Knobhead sud | reverse complement strand
AGATTCTCTGTGCGACTCTCGCTCGAGTCGTCCGTAGGTCTGGGGTGGTCGTCGACGCAGAGTCGGTGATGCTCAATCTCGATGACGAGCGGCGGAGCCGGGTGAAAATTTCGTGATATATCGACAGATGCAGTCCACGGACCTTCCAGAAGTGGCAGCACTCCTGCGCAACTCGTTCAGCCCTCGCCTGCGGCGGTACATGACGTACACCCAGCACGGTATCGACAGTTTCTTGGGGGCTCGTCTCGCCCACCCGCGTTCTTTTCCGCAGCAGTTTTTCGGTGTGGCTGCCAACGAAAGCGGGCGGGTGCTCGGCTACGCTGATTTTAGGTTGAGCTCAGCGACCGAAGCCTTCCTCGCCTACGTGTGCGTCAGTGAGGACGCTCGACGCCTCGGAGTAGCGACAGGGCTGATTGAGCACTTCTCCGGTCCGCGGGCCTCACTGGAATGTATCGAGCTGGACGTGTTCGTGGACAACGCCTCTGCCCTGAACCTTTATCGCAGACTAGGATTCACATCGACGGGGGAAGGAAGTACGTGGCTGTGCCGTAAGCTACCTGCTCCCTCCACGGGGCTGAAGGTCTCCGAGCTGACAACGTCACGTGCGGCGCACACCGTGTATGGCTTTTGCGAGTTCCGCGTCGAGTGGAACGACCGAGAGATCAAGCTGGGTAGGATCGGTGCGGAGGTACTGCGGTGCTTCGTCCCGGAAACTTTCCGGGACGATAATTTACTCGCTGCGGTCAGGGCAACATTCCCTCGTGTGAGGCAAGCGCTGACCATACTTGCCAGCGGCGACGTCGACGTGGAGGATACAACCTCCCGAGTACTAGTCAAATCGATGAGGATGAAGAGGAGCGTCGGGACCGTTATGGACCGTGCGTCGGGTAATACATGAGACCGGTCACTAAGCTCGCCGTGGACAAGGAAATCGGCCGTCGTCCGACCTTTTTCTACAGGTCGGCGCGAGAGGGAATGCGCGACTTCTTGGCCAACACCTTGAAGGCAAGCTCAGAGGGAGTGCTCCTGCCGGGTTTCATCGGGTGGTCGCCGAAGGAGGGCAGCGGCGTCTTCGATCCGGTACGTTCGCTGGCCTTGGACGCCGGCTTCTACGGGCTGCGGGACAACTTCGATGTCGATCTGGATGAGCTGACGACGCTGGTGTGCACCGGCAAGTACAGGGTCTTGGTGATCATTCATTACTTTGGCCGAACGCTGCGCCAGATGTCGGAGATCCGTCAGCTGGCGGACGAACGAGGCGTCCTCGTCGTGGAGGACCTCGCCCATGGATTCTTCACGTCACTGACCGGCCATGGGGCTGCGCAATACGGCGACATGAGCCTCTACTCGCTGCACAAAATGTTCCCCGTCCCCATCGGCGGCATGGCAACTTACAGCGGCAGCTCGCTGGTGACGGCGCAGCATTCGACGATGCCTGAGCTGGCGCTTGAGCTGATGTCCTACGACTGGCAGCAGATCAGTGCCCGCAGGCGAAAGAACTTCCAGTCATTGACGCAGCGACTGCAGCAGCTTCCGCAGTGCGGTGACCTGTTCCGCTTGCTTTGGCCAGAGCTGGGCGAGGGTGATGTTCCCCAGACGCTTCCGGTCTTCATCACCGACGGGGGCCGCGACAGTATTTATGCGTCGATGAATGCCCAAGGTTTGGGGATGGTTAGTCTTTATCACACGCTCATCGAGGAAGTCCGCGCCTCGCACCCTCGCCTGGAGACGCTCTCCCGACACATCATCAATTTCCCTGTTCACCAAGATGTCCGAGAAGAGGACGTGGAACGCTTGGTAAACGTGTTTGGGGCCAGCGTGCAGCAGCGATGACCCCAAACAAGGTTCGTGTTCTCACAGGGCGTGGTGCTGACCGGGCGGACTGGCTTGCCGCCTGGCAGGCATGCGGCAGGGAACCCTTTGCACATCCGGATTACGTCGCGCTTTTTGCCGCAGAGGGCGACGACATTCGATGTGTAACGCTGGATTCCGCTGCGGGCCTCGCAATCCTGCCGCTCATCCTGCGGTCCATCGGAAAGCTAGCGTGGAGCGATGCGACGATGCTTGTTGACGCGACCTCTCCCTACGGCTACGGCGGCCCGTACACATCGAGCGAGGTCGACCTCGCTGAGCTGTGGTCGGGCGTTGTGGAGTGGATGGCCGCGAGCGGTGTTGTAACCTCCTTCGTAAGGATGGCTCTTGACGCTGCGACACCGGAGCAGCCGCAGTCCGGCGCGAACGTGGCGTCTGATGCGATGAATATCGTTGTGGATCTGCGGCGGCCTGAAGACGATCAATGGCGCCATTATGAGCATAAGGTCCGCAAGAACGTGAATAAAGCGAATCGCGCAGGTTTGCGTGTAGAGGTGCGGGAGTCATTTACCGATCTGGACGAATTCGCCGCCTTGTACAGCGCAACGATGGACCGACGTAGCGCATCGGGTTGGTACTACTTCGACCGGAGATTCTTCGCCGCTTTAACTACATCGCTGCGCGGTTCCTACGTTGCGGCTGAGGTTCGTGATGAGCACGGACACCTGGTGTCTGCGGAGCTGGTCCTGGAAAGCGACCGGTACCTGTACTCGTTTCTCGGCGGCACGCTGAGAGAGGCATTTCCGCACGCACCCAACGATCTGCTGAAGCATGCGGTCATCAACTACGGGCGCACGAGCGGGCTAAACGGGTATGTTCTCGGCGGTGGGTACACATCGGATGACGGGATTCTCCGTTACAAGAGGTCGTTCGATCTGACTGGATCTGTGCCTTTTTCGCGGATGGAGCTAGTGGTTGATGGCGCGGCCTACCGATGTCTCATTGATCGACGGCTGGCCTTCGAACGCGACGTCCAGCCGGATGCAGAACTTTCGTCAGGCTTCTTCCCGCGGTACCGCGCGCCGGTGATCAGCACCGCGAAGGGCACAAGCCAGTGACGTCCAGCCGAGCAACTTCAGTAGGAGGCATGGTCATGCCAGAAGATGTAATGGGTGGCGCCACGGTCACGATTACCGGCGGTACCGGATCGTTCGGCTCGACGATGGTGCGGCACTTGCTCACCCGAGACGTGAGTACCGTTCACATTCTCTCCCGGGACGAGGCGAAACAAGACGACATGCGCACCCGGTTCTCAGACCGGCGTCTCAAGTTCTTCCTCGGTGACGTCCGCGACGCCGACAGCGTGGCCGACGCGATGGTGAATACCGACTTCGTCTACCACGCCGCCGCTCTCAAGCAGGTTCCTTCCTGCGAATTCTTCCCTCAGCAGGCGGTGAAGACCAACGTCCTCGGGAGCCACAACGTCGTGGAGGCAGCCGCTGCTGCCGGGGTACGGTCGGTGGTGTTTCTCAGCACCGACAAGGCGGTGTACCCGGTCAACGCCATGGGGATGTCGAAGGCGTTGATGGAGAAGACCGCGCAGGCCTTTGCCCGTAGCCATCCGAAATCCGAAACCACTGTGTCGGTCACCCGCTATGGGAATGTTATGTACTCGCGCGGGTCGGTGATTCCGCTGTTCGTAAAGCAGATTCAGTCCGGTAAACCGCTAACTTTGACCGAGCCCACCATGACACGGTTCTTGATGTCGCTGCAGGAGTCGGTCGACCTCGTCGAGTACGCCTTTGCCCATGCAGAGCCTGGCGACCTCTTCGTGCGCAAGGCACCAGCGTGCACGGTGGAGGTACTGGCGCGGGCCACGGCCAGCCTGCTGGGAGTCGAGGCACCCGAGCTGAAGACAATCGGCACGCGGCACGGAGAGAAGCTGCACGAGACGCTGTTGTCCCGCGAGGAGATGGTGAAGGCGAGCGACCATGGTGACTACTTCCGCGTCCCGTTGGATGCCCGTTCGCTCCAATACGAACTGTACTATGAGGAGGGTGCGCGGGAGGTCGTCGAGTACGACGATTACACGTCCGAGAACACCGAACGGATGGACGTCGAACAGACAAGGGCGCTGCTTCTGAAGTTGCCAGAGGTCCAGCATCTTGTAGACGCACTCCAATGAGAGTGGTTCTGACCGGCTCCGCCGGGTTCCTCGGCTGGCACACCCGGGCCCGGCTGCAAGCGCTCACCGATCATGATGTCATCGCTGCGACTCGTGCGGAGTGGCCGGACCTCGCAAGCCATGTCGCAGGTGCCGACGCCATCATCCACGTGGCGGGGGTGAACCGCGCAACTGATTCCGAAGTCGAGCAAGGCAACATCGATCTAGCCAGAGACGTCGCCGCTGCCGTCCGCGCAAGCGGTTCCGCCCCTCGCATCGTCTACGCCAATTCTATCCAGTCCGGCAACGACAGCCCGTATGGCCTCGGCAAGGGCCAAGCGTCCGACCTGCTGGCCGCCGCGGCACGTGAGACGGGGTCCGCCTATGTGGATGTGCGCTTGCCGAACCTCTTCGGCGAACATGGACGACCGCGGTACAACTCGTTCGTCGCGACCTTCGTCCACGCGGTGATCAGGCGCGAGACGCCGCAGATCACCAACCGATGCGTAGAATTGCTGCACGTGCAGGGAGCAGCACAGGCGCTCATTGACGGCCTGACCACATCGGAGGGCAGACTTGATCCAGCAGGGACCTCGACGACCGTGCAAACGGTGTTTGACACCGTGCAGCGATTCAACGAGCTCTATGCGACGGGCGACGTGCCCCCCCTGCTCACCGATCTAGATCTCGACCTCTTCAACACGTTACGGGCGGCGCGGTTTCCGGCGCTTTACCCGATGGCGCTATCTCCCCGGACTGACGAGCGTGGCAGCCTGGTCGAGGTGGTCCGTGCCCACGGCAGTCAGGGCCAGACATTCGTTTCGACGACCAAACCTGGCATCACCCGTGGCGAGCACTTTCACCTACGGAAGGTCGAACGGTTCGTCGTGCTGAGTGGGCATGCCCGTATTTCCTTGCGAAAGCTGTTTACCGACGAAGTGGTCTCCTTCGACGTCACTGGAGCCGCGCCAGCAATCATCGACATGCCCACGATGTGGGTGCACAACATCACCAACACGGGCGCGAGCGAGCTGACGACCTTGTTCTGGACCCACGAACTGTTCGACCCTGCGTCGCCTGATACATTCCCGCAGGCCGTCCAGAGAGACGAGAAAGTCGCGCAATGCTGAAGGTCATGACCATCGTGGGTACTCGCCCGGAATTGATTCGGCTCTCCCGGGTAATCGCCCGACTAGATTCGACTGTGAACCACGTTCTCGTTCACACCGGGCAGAACTACGACTACGCGCTCAACGAGGTCTTCTTCCGAGACCTGAGCATCCGCAAGCCGGACCACCTGTTGGGAGTAGACACGTCATCTCTCGGTCGAGTTCTCGGTGAGACCCTGATCCGCACTGAAGGAGTGTTGGTCACCGAGAAGCCGGATGCCGTCCTCGTGCTAGGTGACACCAACAGCTCCATAGCTGCCGTGATGGCCAAGCGGATGCGAATCCCCGTTTACCACATGGAAGCGGGTAATCGGTGCTTCGATGAGAACGTGCCGGAAGAGACCAACCGCCGGATGGTCGACCATGTCGCGGACTTCAACCTCGTCTACTCGGAGCACGCGCGCCGCAATCTGCTGAGCGAGGGGCTGCACCCACGCAGGATCATGCTCACCGGGTCGCCGATGCGGGAGGTGCTCGACGCATACCGGCCACAGATCGAGTCGTCAGACGTCTTGACCAGACTGGGGTTGATTGAGAGTGAATACTTCCTAGTCAGCGCGCACCGTGAGGAGAATGTTGACTCACCGGAGCGGCTACGGATGCTGCTAGAGTGCCTGGTGGCGGTCCGGGAGCAGTGGAACCTCCCGATATATGTCTCGACCCACCCGCGCACTCGCAAGCGACTCGAGGCCTTGCCTGACTGGACCGAACCGGAGGGAATCGTCTTCCACGACCCCTTCGGCTTCCATGACTACAACCGGTTGCAGCTCGGCGCTGCTTGTGTGCTCTCGGACTCCGGTACCATCGCGGAGGAGTCGACGATCTTGGGATTCCCCGCCGTTACGTTGCGAGATTCGATCGAACGCCCGGAGACACTTGACACCGGCGGAATCGTGATGACCGGGTTGGACGCCCATGACGTCGCCGAAGCCGTCCGTGTGGCTATGCTCGCGAGGCTTGTGCACGGCGTCAGCGAGATCACCCCAAACGACTACCTTATTGAGAACACCTCTTCGCGTGCAGTCAACTTTATTTTGTCGACCGCACGACGCCACAAGATGTGGGCAGGTCTTCGATGACCGCCTCCAATTGTGCCGCGCTGACTCGAAGGCGCGGAGGCTTTTCGGCTTCACCAGGCTATTTCCCTCCCGGAGATTGAGTGGAGGTAGATGATCATCTTATGGACGCCGGTATGTGGCGTTTATCGATGAATTTGCATGCGCTACACTCAACGGTCATTCTTTCCAGCACCCCTCCGAGTTCGCAATGGGCCTGACGTGGCAGCCAAGGCGTCAACTGATCCGTCAATCGAGCTGAAGGAAAAACCATTGCTTTTCAACCTAACTTCCGTCGTCGTCCATTATGGACCACCCCAACCGACGATGCGCGTGGCAAAGTGCGCACTGGCCTATTCGGCCTCGGTTGTGGTTGTTGCGAACGATCGGTCACCGCGTCCTGAGGAACTGGATTCGCGCGTAGACTGGTTGGTCCCTCCCAAAAATCTCGGCTTTGGCGATGGCTTTACTTGGGGGGCGAGACACCGGCCTGCGGAGATCTTTCTCGTGCTCAACAACGACATCATAATCGGCGACGACACCGTGCAGGTCTGTGTGCAAGCCTTTTCGGACAGTACGATAGGGGTGGTTGGTCCTGTCCTCCACTACGAAGACGGTAGCCTGCAGTCTGGCGCTGGTGCCCTGTCTCCGGTAATCTGTGCGTCCCGCCCAAGAATTGACCCAGGGATAGGAGGTTCCGACTGCGTCTGGGTGACCGGTGCCATGATGTTTGTACGCGCGTCAACCCTGTACAGCGTCGGCATGGATGGGTCTTACTTCCTTGGCTATGAAGACGCCGACTTTTGTATACGGGCGCGGGAGATGGGTTGGCGTGTTCGATGTGTCGGCTCCGCGCCGGCAACACATTTCGGCTCTCGCGTTATCAGCGGTCCGCGCTGGAGCTATTACGCGACAAGAAATTATGTCTGGTTTGCCCGCTCCCGATTCAGTCGCACTCGAGCGGTCGCAGCATGGGTATGGCAAGTCGGCCTTCTGCCGAGGGTTGTCCTCGCCGACCTAGTAAAGCGTCGTGACATAACATCCAGTCGACTGATGGTCCTAGGGCTCCGGCACTCCCTCCGGTCGAAACCTAGTGCCGCGGAAGGTCCATGGAAGGGTGAGCCGATGCCGGCCGCGTTTATGAAATGGTGAGGATCGTCAGGGTAATCAACCCTAACCAGGGGTTTTGGCTGACGTTCCGCACTTCTTGGCAGCGATATCTGCTGGATTACCGGGGTCCGGTGTTGGTGTAGCTGGTGGCGGGGACACCGAGTAGGTCGAGGACCTGGGTCTGTTGTGGTGGTGAGTTCGGGTTGAAAGGTCTGCACGCGCTGCCCGTGCTGGTGCAGGTCGTGGCGGGCGGTGCCGGCGAAGATCTCCAGGACGCGTTCGGCCGAGGGGCGGCGCAGCCAGGGAACTCGGGGTAGAGCGGGATCTTGTGGGTGGCGTCGGCGCGCACGCCGGTGCGGATCTCGCGTTCGATCAGAGCGTTGATGAGCAGCGCGAGGAACTGGCAGCAGAACAGGGCTTCGATGCTGGCGGGGTGTTGGAGCAGGACGGGTGCGGCGTCTTGCACGGATTTGAGCAGGTGGTGGCGGCGTCCGAGGTGGGGCTGGTAGCGGTAGGCGGCCGGCACCGCGGCGTCGGTTAACGCGGCTCTTCGCGGTTCGAGGTGAGGGCGTATGACGGGAGACTGTCACGTACGGTTCTGCGAGAGCCGGAGGGTGAGACCCCCTCCGGCTACTCACCAAGCACCCCAACGTCAAGACCTGGCTGACCAAGCACCCCCGGGTCCAGCTGCACTTCACCCCGACCAGCGGCAGCTGGCTGAACATGGTGGAGATCTTCTTCGGGATCATCACCCGCCAAGCGATCCGCCGCGGCACCTTCCACTCCGTCAAGGACCTCGAGACCGCCATCGGGACCTACATCGACGGCTGGAACGAACACGCCCACCCTCTCACCTGGACCAAAGACGCCGACGAGATCATCAGCCACGCGAAACCCTCACCCCACCAGAAGAAGACTTACGACCCGCGACACTAGCGGGCCGAAACTGACCCACGGATACGTAAGGAGATCCTGTCATGTACGCTAATTGCCATGGCGGAGACGGAGGTCAAACCCGCAAACCAAAGAGGCGTCTTTCTCGTTACCATCCTCATGTTTTCCGCCTTCGGCCCGTACATCATCAAAGGTGTGAGAACCGAGCAAATTGCTATATATGCAGCGGCACTGTTGATGCTATTGCGTTCGCTCTATTCTATCCGTTGTTCGCGCGCTATTTATCCGATTGTGTGCTTATGGGGCGTGTACCTTGGCGTTGGCCTCCTTGGCGCCCTCGTTCCCCCCGTTAATGAATCAATGTATGCCCGTAGTTCAATCGTGGCAGGCCTGGACAACCTAGTTTTGCCTATTGCGGTTTTAGTCATAGTGCTTGCCCTTCAAACCTTAGGTGCCGAACCATTACAATTATTACGGCGCATCGCATTATTGACGGTCAGCCTAATGTGCCTAAATACGCTAGCGGCCATTGCGCAATACCGAGGGGTGTCGTGGTCTCAATGGTGGGACGGCGGCAACAGTGTGGCAAGTACAGCCAAAAATGCTGCCCAGCTGGGCCGGTTTAGCGGACTTATAAATCAGCCGGCAGAGGCGGGCATATTATATGGCGCAGCGCTCATGTGCGCGTTGTACCTTTGGCGGCGCAAGCCGCAACGGTTACTTCTCGCTATTGCGTTTCTCATGGTTGGCGGAATAATGACCGTCAGTAAAATTTTCCTGCTCATCGCACTCCCGCTGGCGGTGTTGCAAATTATGCTGTCGCGGGAGCGCAGGAATTTCTACGTTCTAGCCGTAGTGGGCTTGATTACCGGGTTGCTCGTCGTTATTGAGTCGGGTTTGGCGCCGGCGTTGAGTGGCCTTACGCAGCTCCAGCAAGTTCTACCCGGATCAGATGGCCAGTCCGCTATCGCAACTTTCACTGCAGGCCGTTACGGGTCCACCTCATCCTTGCAGTCGGTAGTTGACGCGGTGACTTCGGGCCCGGTGGTATTTGGGTTCGGCCTTGGTGGCTTGCAGGTTCCTTATGATAGTGGGTTTGTCGAAGCGCTAGTTATGTCAGGGGTTCTTGGAGTCGCTTGCTATTCACTTGTACTGGCCGCGGTATATCGACAATGGCGCCGTGCAATAGTTGGCCCGGAGCGTACGCTACTCGGGTTTCTTTTGATTCTCTTGACTTTAGCAAGTTTTGGCGTTCCCGCGCTAACGGCGAACCGTGTGTCGAGCGTAATTTGGTTGTTGCTAGCATCCTTGTTGCTCGCGGTAGAGCGATGCGGGAGTGGTACCGATCATGGTCCTTCCGCCTGGGGCACATGTGACGTTGTAGTGGGCCGTTGACGTTGGGAGTTGGGCGCAGCGTCGTGTCCTGCATAGGCATTGAACCGTCAACGCTTCAAAACTTGTGAAAAGACTACGGTGCACGCTGCCAGCATTTTCAGGGGGTTCGACGGGCCATCACGTGGTCGTCACGGACGGAACGTTTTTCACCGGGACGATCGTGACCGATCGGGCCGACAAGGTTGATCAGCTGGGATGGGGAAGACGAGGGCGCGTGAGCAGAATGCAATTTGTGCGACGCTGGAGGCGTTCAACGTTGTTCGCAGTTGGTGGCGGTAACGTTGCGGTGCTGTTGCTGGGGGTGGTGTCAGGTGCAATCGCCTCCCGGGGGCTGGGGCCAACCCTACGCGGGGAGTTAGTCGTTGCACAGACGTGGGCGGGAACGGTGTCGGTCGTTCTGACCTTGGGGGTGACTCAAGCTGTTGTTACTTACGCTGGTTCCGATGACGAGTTGCCACGCCCGCTGCTGCTTCAATCTGGAGTCGCGTTTACAGTCGGCTTTGGTACCTTCACCGTATTGGCAGTATCTGGCACGCAGAACTGGATCAACTGGTATGGCATATTCGGGGGCGCAGCACTTACCGCGGGATCTCTTATAAGCTCGAACTCAGCCGGGCTTGCGCAGCGCTACGGGCGAATGACTCGCGAGTTCCAACGCGTCCGCCTAATACCACAAGCGCTTGGCCTAGTAGCAGCAGTTTGTTTATGGCTTGCCGGGATACGTGCGACAAACGTATGGTTGATTACGCTTGGGCTCGCTATTTTGCTGCCCTCGTGCGTAATCATGATTTCGCTTTTGGGCGGCCGCCAGGCGCTCAAGGCGGCTCGCACATGGCTGCCCTCCCGGCTTCTTGTACGGCGGGCCGCGAGCGCCTTTGTCCTTGTCGTCGGTTCAACCGTGATTTATCGAATTGATAGTCTGTTCGTTGCCGCGTGGTTGCCAAGCGAAGAAGTAGCGCTATATGCCGTGGCGGTTGCAGCAGCAGGGGCCTGCGCAACGGTGGGGCAAGCCGTCGGCATGATCGTTTTCAGTGAGTTGCGTGGGATTATGGACCGCAAGCACCAGCGAGCAGTGATTTGTCGCGGTACAGCGCGCGCGCTTGTGGCCACCTCCGTTGTGGCAATTCCGCTGTTCCTGGTCGCTCCTCGCGCCATTCAAATCGTCTACGGTGCAGCGTTCGTCCCCGCCGCAGGGGCAACCCGGTTGCTTGTAGTAGCGTCGGTACCGCTCGCCGCGGATTATCTCCTAGTTCATGCGCTGCTAGTTACGGGAGCGGGACGACGGGTATTCCACGTCCAGACCTTCGCTGTCCTGCTCACGGTGGCTTTGCTCATGGCGGCCCTCCCAAGCGGGAAGATCGTGCTCGTGGCGCTGGTGTCGGTCAGCGTCTATATTGTTTCTGCAGTGCTTCTGTTTGCCGCCGCTATGCGAGGTACGGCGACGCCATGATCAGGAATGGAGTTTGGGTGACGCTGGATTATTGAACGGTGTCTCAGCACGTCTCCGCGTGCTCAGGGGGTTATTGGTGGAGCAAAGACAATGAGTAGACGCCTTGGTTCTAGCTATAGTGCGAGATGCAGCCATGCGGTACTCTATCGCAGGAGTCGACAGAGTGGAATAGCTCGTTGTGTATTCTCCGAGATCTGTGACACCTTGCCGCGTTGAGACTGTTTGAAAGGATGTTCGGGTGAGCCATGAATTGATTTATAAGAATGATGGGAATATCCCACTTTTGGCGATGCTGCCGATGACTGCTGGTCGAATCCTCGATGTTGGGTGCGGCGCTGGGGACAATGCAGCACTGTTAGCTAGTCGCGGTTGGCGCGTTACTGGGGTCACGATAGACCCCCGCGAGCGAGAGGCAGCTCTGCCTTTTTGTGATCATATCCACTTGGGCGACCTAGAAAGTGGGCTACCGGATGGCATTACGGGAACCTTTGACGTCGTTCTCATGTCACACGTACTCGAGCATCTCGCACAGCCGGCTCGGTTACTCGCCGACGTTCGTGCGCACCTCACTGTAGGCGGGGTAATAGCGGTAGCACTCCCGAACGCATTGAACTATAGGCAGCGGCTGCGCTTTCTAATGGGCGACTTTAGCTACACTGATACTGGTATCCTTGACCGCACGCATCTCCGTTTCTATACCTTCACCACGGCGAAGAGCCTACTCGAGGAGCACGGCTTCGATGTGGTTGATGCTGTACCTGATGGGTCGTTTCCATTGTGGAAGCTGCGTCGATTGTTAGCGGGGGATAAGTTGGAGAAAATCAATAGATGGGCTTGCGGGCGCAGGCCTGATCTGTTTGCTGCTCAGAGTCTGATCATAGCCCGGCACAGAGACTCTTCTTAACAGGCCCAATCCCGTGCCCGTCGACACACAGCCCCGAAGCCCTCATCGGCAACCCATGCGAACCCGCGGCGACCTCTGAGCGCCCCTATCAGGCGGAGCCTGGCCCACGGAAACGTCAAGGAGATCCCCAACACTACATACCGAGTAGCTTGTCGTACTGCTTGGTAAGTTGAGTCAAGGTAGCCTCTCCTGAGAATGACGCGGTGCAGCGTTGCCTTGCGAGCGCACCCATGGATGCTCCGGTAGTGCTTAGCGTGGCGGTGATGCAGTTTGCGATCGCGGTGGCTACGAGGTAAGGAGGAGTCTGTGGTATCAAGTATCCCGTCTCGCCATCGACGACGGTCTCGCGAGTCCCGGCGGTGTCGGTGGCGACCACTGGAAGTCCTGCAGCCATGGCCTCTAACACGGAAATACCTAACCCCTCCTCATGGGAGGCCTGAAGATATACCGATGCGCCTTGGTATAGCTGCGGGAGCTCGACGGGCGGCACGTCGGACAAAATGGTGATTCGCGAAGTGAGTTCGAGACCGTCAATCAAAGCTGTGAGCTCACGAGGTAGAGTTCCCCTACCGGCCAATACAAGATTTGGGAGACAATCGCTATCCTCCATGGCAGAATGGTACGCACCGATTAGTCGTTCAAGTCCCTTGCGCGCATCGCTCAGCCGACAGACCGACAGGAGGTAGCCATGCTGCTGCCAGCCGTCCGGATGTGGCGTGAACCGGTTAGTATCGACACCCGGAGGCGCGAGCAGCAGTTGTTTCTGCCCGGTCGAGCGCACGTAGTCGAGCATGTCTCTATTCATGACTACCACCACGCAGGCACCATTCAGGCCCTCCAGCTCGACAGCCGCCGTCCGTGAAGTCATAAAGCGTCGCCAAAGGCGTGCGGCCCCTTTGCCTGCAACGAGCGACTCCCGCTCCCACGCCACACGTGTGGCTACCTGCAATACGGTCGGTCGCCTAGCCAAGATCGCGGCCGCCCCCAGGGCTGAAGTACCGGCGACCACCTGGATGATGTCATATCCCGAGAGGACATCGGTTAGTTCGGCGCGAGGACGGTATCGGGCAATCTCGATCTCGACAGCGTTGGCGCCCCAGTGCTGAACGTTGCTGTTCGCATCGTAGGTCCCTCGCAAGCTTCGTCGAGACCAGGTTCTCGGTGCCGCTAGCCGGCGGCTCGCCGTGTCGGTCCTAGAGGTGGCGAGGTCGTGAATATCCACACTGTACTTACCGGAGGCATCCAAGCCTTCCTTCAGCCACTGGGCAGCGGTCGGTACTCCGCCGCCATGCTCATAGCCCTGAGTGACCAGTGCGACGCGTCTGCGCTGCTCACCTATGGGAGGGCGCCCGAGTTGCTGATCCATGCCTCCGCGCTCGCGAGGCACCATACCGTAGACCAATGCGCATCTCCATTCTTCCAACGTGCCACCGTACGTTGCACCTCATCGTTGCCGAGCAAGTCACACATAGCAGAGGCCTTGTGCTCACTTGCCTCAACGAACCGGCTTAACGGTCCTTCGCGCATCCACCTGTCCATAGGAACGCCGAAACCCTGCTTCTGGGCGGCGGCTGCACGAACAAGTGCTGGTTGATTGAATGCTTGCGCGAAATCACGCTTTGGATGACGCGAGCGTACTCTTGACCACGCGTGGTTCGCGAAGCGCACGTCGACGAATGGTACCCGAAGCTCAACGCTGTGCGCCATCGCAAAGGAGTCGGAATCGGGCAACAACTGGCTCATCAGGTACTGCCCAGTTTCGGCCCGCAACATCCGGCTCCGCTGGGAGTTGTTTCCAATGCTATCGAGCGCGAGGTTCGAGTGGCGCGCATCGGGGTCGAGCCTCATTAGCCGCTCCGTCATCGCTCGACTGTGGCGTAGTGTACGAGCGAAGGCGATGAGCGACTGACCATCCGTCGGCCACCCCGCAGACATGAGCCCGGAGATCGCCTTGGCCGGCACGCGGTCAGCCAACCTCGGATGAGCCCGCAGCAGTGCACCGCTACGGCGCAGCGGAGGAGGACTCAACCATGCGCCCCAACCAAAGCGATGGTGACGGTACCCACCACCAAGTAGCTCGTCCCCGCCTGCGCCGCTGAGTACGACCGTTAGCCCCTGCGCGGCCACAGCCTTACATGCGAGATAGGTATTTAGCCCATCGATGCTTGGGCGGTCCATCGCAGCGAAGAAGCTATCGAGGTCATCTGGTGATGGATCAACGTGGACGATCGTGTGGTCGGCACCCAGTTCTCGGGCGACTTCCGCCGCCGCCGGCGCTTCACTCCGGCCAGTCCCGCCCAGATCCACAGTTATGCAATGTGGGACGCGACCAATTCTGCCCGCGGAATACGCGATCGCGGTGGAATCGACACCGTCCGATAGGAGCAAGCCCACTGGAACATCGGCAAGCATGTGAGCAGCGACTGACTCATGGAAGCTCTCGACGAGATCGGCGGCGCCAACCTTCGGTGCAGGTTCCAACACTGGAAGTGTTCGGCCTGACGCCGTACTGCCCCCTAGTTCGAACCGCGTCCATGTACCGGGTTCCATTCTCGTGATGGCGGCGTACGGCGAGCTCTGCGCCGGCACGCATCCCGTCAAGAGAAACGACGAAATTGCTGTCAATGATAGCTCGCGGCTATCCATTACACGCGCGAGTGCGCCTGCTTCACTAGCGAAAATGATGTTGCCCTCGTGACGCATCCAATAGCACGGCTTCATGCCGAACGGGTCAGTCGCGAGCGTCATCGAACGGGACGGGAGGTCGATCCAGGCCATAGCGAACATCCCGCGCAGATGCGCGAGGGCCACATTCCCTTGTGCATCTAGCAAATCTGGCAGTATCGCACCGTCGCAGCTCGATCGCGGAAACAGTCCGAACCTAGTGCGCAATTCGCGATGATTATAGATCTCTCCATTGTATATGCAGCGTGTCGAACCAACTGATGATGTAAATGGCTGTTCACCTTCCGACGTCAGGTCATTGATAGCAAGCCTATTGTGCCCGAAGATATACCATTCACCGGAAGAAGTTTGCTCCGCGTCTGGACCCCGCGAATGCATAAGATGTAGCATCTCATCGACCCTACCTCGATATCTTCGCGCTTCTTCCCCAAACACCCCCGCGATACCACACATAGCTCATCTTTCCTTGCTGAGTAGTCGAGTGCGCAGCATGCACTCGGGTTAAATATATACGATTGACTCTCGGTGCCCAACCACCAGGTCCGCTACGCGTTCCCAGCCGCAGACCTCTTGAGGGCGTTCAGCCAACGAGTCGTTGAGGTGTTCATCGCCGAAACCGGCGGGAACATGATGGCTCTCCGTGGTTCCGGGTGAGCGGTGACGTTGTGCTGGCTGGTCACGCCGCGTCCCGTGCGGTCGCGTAGGCGAGGATACGGCGTTCGTAGTTGGCTTGGTGGCGAACCCGCAGCCGACACGTTTGATCTGCTTGATAGTTCTGTTCGAGCCTTC
>JAABUW010006030.1_pt1 | contig 15430 bp, 14 predicted proteins | sample 5560081 | NCBI WGS metagenome assembly JAABUW01 (sample SAMN10711882, study PRJNA513363) | rock metagenome | isolation source: Antarctica rocks | place: Antarctica: Victoria Land, Knobhead sud | reverse complement strand
GTCACTGTTTCGGGCGAAATAGCTCCCCGAACTGCCCTGCGAGATCATCTTTGGATGTACACCGAGTTCTATGGCAACCTTAACACTTTCCACGACATCGTCAAATCCCATCTTTGTCATTCTGTCCCCCTGGGTTTCGGTAACATCGGATGCCAGGGTTTCAACACTCGAGGGTCGGAAGCCATCTGGCGCTTGGAAGACGGAATGTTTGATCTCCAATTGTTCTTCCTCTTGCGTCTTGCCCTTCACTCTGGTAATTTTGAACTTGGATGCTATTTCTTCTGCCCATTTCTCCAGCCTAGCATTAATCGCTTTAATATCGACGCCCGATGAATTCCTCCGCACCCGCCGTCTTCCTGGACTTGGACGTTTTTGGTGGGGAGAATCATCGCCAGAGTATGCATGCATTGATCCATGAGGCTGCGGTTGAATGGGGGCATAGCGAGGTGCTGAAGGGGTGGAAAGTGTTCGAGGGACTCGAAAGGCATCGTCTTCGTCAGAATCGTCTTCTTGGTAAGCATTCTCCTCATCTGCTTGAGCTATACGAGCGTACCCAGACGTTGGGGGCCTATGTCGAGGCATGATGTTGCCAAAGGGGTGGGCTTTTCGCGGGTTGGGATGTTGCGAGGCTGCCGCCAAGGAAGGGCCGCAATCGTGGACCATTGGTCGGCAGCCCCTGTGCATCTGCTTCGCATTTTGGCACTCTCTCTTAGTCCTCTCGATATCCCAGCTGCAATCTTGTTATCAAAGGATTCATTGATTTCTGATGTGTATTGAACAATTTCACATGAGTGTTTAGCAACGTTCAAGTGGGAATTTTGTGTCACATCGAAGCTCCAAAAACATTACTTGTAACATGTCGAGACTAATAGGGAGATTCATGTGTGGGATACTGATAAGTCCCCTGTGTCTCAATGATCTATCTGCCGTTCAGCGAGGCTTGGCCGCTGAGGTCGCTCATGACCTGATAAACGCTGTCCCCAGGATTCGCTCTACTTTAAAACCCACATCACAAGTCCCTGAATCTTCTATTACATCGTCTGCCAGAAATAATTCGAATAGAAGAACCTCGAGAACTTTGGGTCGATGTCAACAACATGGACGTCACCCTTCTGATGATTCCTAATCACCACTTTGTTATGATTCCCCGCGCCGTCTGCTTCGACCTCTATGCCAAGCGATCGGTAGACCTTAAGCTTAAGGCTGACAGCGCAAGCTGTCAGTAACAGGCTTGCTTCGATAAATGCCTCATGGGATGTACTAACATTGTAGGATCATCAATTTCCCTTTTCTTCCTGGCGGCTTCATCTCCTTCCACTCCTTGGACGTCCAATTCATGCATCCTACTCTTGAGACTCCCCAATTCCTGCTCTAACCTCTCGCCTTCAATCTCCAGATCCGAAGCAGACTTGGCTATGCGGAACTTTTGTGTGTCAAGCTCGACTATCTGCGACGCATGATCGACGCTGTTCTGGGCGGAGACGATTTCGTTGTGTTGTTGTGACAGTGTCGCAAACTTACGTGAAAGCTCTAAGAGCAAATGATCAGTATCGCAGTATGCCAGGGTCTTGGACGGCGACCAACTCTTCAGAGCACTTTCGGCTTCTCTAATGCGCAGATCTCGAGCCTGTTGAAGGGTGGAGAGTGACTCGTTAATGCGCCCAATAGCAACTTTATCTGTGTCGATATGAAAGTTGGCCATGGTGCTTTGGACAAGCTAAAATTGTACTTAGCACGCCTGCCCTTGAGCACGCCAACATTCCAGAAATCATACCATGGCTGGGTCTTCGTCGAACAGCATGGTGAAGATATGCGGGAGTAAATAGGGCGCAGGCACTGGCTAAAAGATCAGATCTGGCCGTGGTACAGTCCGAAAGAGCGCTATCAACGCTTGGGTGGCGTCGTTTTCGATTGTTACAATAATGAGTAGTAGAGCTATCGATCTTCCGAATGTAAACATTGAATCATCGTAGCGGCCAACTCCCGCTTTTAGCGGCGTACGCCACACGGCCCCACAAGGAGAAGGCTAGTAGTCGCATGCGACTCCCGAACGCTTCCATCCAGGGTCGCCTACAGCCTTCTTTCATTCACTTCATACGCAAAGTAATCTACATCCTGCGAACAAGCTGTCTTTTTGAAATGGGCTCGAACCTACCGTGTAAGTCGTGTTTGTTGTCCCTTTGCTCCAAACGCTTCTTCCGCCTCAGCAATTGTAACCTGACTAACATGGCAACAACCAGACGCAGCAGATGCTGATAGGTTGGTCGCTAAGTCCACAAAAGAATAAGGTGTGCTGGGATGCTTACCATGTCCATTCATAGCCCGCTCAAGCCGGACGAGCTTCAAGTACTGCGTGCCCAGTACGACAAGGAAGGGCCTTACGTTGGTGTACAGACGAAATTCAACTTTGCATGGGTACGTCTCGAGATCAAGGGATGTTGATGTTTTTTCCTGATCAACTTTAGGGGTTGATCAAGTCTTCGGCGAGGAATGAGCAACAGGAGGGCGTTCGGCTACTGTCAGAGATTTTCCGCAACGCACCTGAGCGGAGACGAGAATGCCTCTATTACCTTGCACTGGGGAACTACAAACTCGGGAACTATGCGGAAGCTCGCAGATACAACGACCTTCTCTTGGATCATGAACCAGCCAATTTGCAGGCAGGGAGCTTGAGGGGCCTGATTGATGACAAAGTTGCAAAAGAGGGGTTAGTTGGCGTTGCAATAGTCAGCGGCTTGGCCATAGCCGCAGCAGGGGTGGGGGCCATGATATTCAGGGGGGCAAGGAGAAGGTAGGAATTATCCCTGGTATGATGCTATTGTAGGATGACGGTGCGGCGTCCTGGGAATACTGTGGTACCTACAGCACAAGCTAGTCATCAGGAATCGCGGATCCCTGGATGTAAGATTCGGAAGAATATCGAACATTGCAGCTCCTCAAGGCAGAGCTTCAGCCATCATGGGGTATCGCTTTGGATACATTGTCAGATTGCATCCAGAACTTCGTGCCAAGCTGAAGTATACCAGCTTCGAGATCCTTCAGTATCTCGGGCTTGTCACTCTGTCCACTACCACTTTGTCTGAACGCTCTGTTGTTGTATGTCCTAGCGAACAGATAAGAGAGAGATCATCAGCGACTCGAGCGCTCTTGTCCGTTGCGACGGTGACCTCGATCAGTACCTGGATATGCAATGTTGTACGGTCAATTTATCAGACTGTCTCGTGCGTGGTGCCTGGTGACCGCTATGGCGATGGAAAGCGGGAGAAGGTGGAGGAAGGCATGGGATCGGGACACTGATTGCTGCCCAGCTTGATCTTTGAAAATTACTACTATAGTAGAGCATTCTTCCTTCGCGTCAGACAAGACCAATCACATAGTGCTACGAAAGTGGTATCGAGAAGCAGCCATGCATGTGCGAAATCCAGTCTTGACTTGATTAGGTTACACTCTTGTTCTATTGCTTCCACAACCACGAGGTGACAAGGGCAACCGGTTTCAGAACACTGGACAGGGGTCCAACTGCCCAGATCCCGGAAAGTGAAACTGTTCAATTTTAGTCTCCGCTGAGGCGCGTAAGCTTCCTGACCTCAATGACGAAGGCAGCAGCGTGCGGAGCATATGAATCAAGCTTTCACTCATCGTCATATCACTAACTGCTAGTAGTATTCACTTATCAGGCCAACTTTGACGACGCGAGCCTTTCACCATTCCTTCTCCGCGACACCATTTTCATTACTGTAAGACCACGCTACGCCGGAGCATCCTTTGTCGAAAACGCCACAAGTATCTACATAGTCGCCTTATCGGAGGAGCCACCCCGTCCCTCACAGAATCTCACCTTCTACGAATATCCGAATACCAACAACACTGGCGTTTTCCCAAGCGGTTTGGCCCCTTCGATACAGCACGCCACCTTCCGCATACCTAACACACCATGTCAGCCCAGGGAACGGGAGAGAGGGAGCTTGTCTTCTGTCATGCCTGCGAGAATGAGTGGCTTAGAGAGCGGCATGGCCTCGAATGCCCACAATGTCGTTCTGATGTCGTTGAGATTGTGAGTCCACTTGTTTCGTCCAGCATGCACAGGAGTGGTACAGTCATTCCAGAGCTCAATCGCAATGAGGCCCCTTCCGAATCTATACTGATCATATCGTCACAGATTGACGGGCGTCAAGATCCACGAGACAATCACATGGCGATCAGCGATAACGATGATGATGACAGCAATGATGCAATCAATAGTCGGAGCAATGAAAGTCTTCCTCGACATCCTCTACACCATCATAACCCTTGGCGAGGGGATCCACGAGACCCAGACGAAGGTGACATTGAGCACGTAGAATGGAACCCTGCACCAGGAGTCCACTTCACCCGCACCTCATTTCGCTCAATCTCACCGGGTGGTATGGGTCCGAGGCCGGGTCAGAGTGCCAACGACGGCCTTACGCCCCTCTTTCAGAACATTTCTTCGCTCATATTTCAAGGTGCAGCAAACGCACAAGGCCGGGCCCCCGCGTCTCTCCGGGAAGGTCAAGCAAGAAGCCCCCCACAAAGGCAAAACAGCAACCAAATTCACCGCTCCGAATTCGCTTCACAGAACCCTTTCCCAGATCATCACCACCACCACGTGCACCATCATCATGGTGCTTTTACTCCCAGCGATGCGCATGGTGGGAGGGATGTATTCACAGCCACAGGGAGATGGCCCCCCAATGAAGGGGCCGGTCCCTTACCAGGGGACCGTGACGGGAACAACCTTCCCGCGTACGTGCTTCCCTTCCCTGGGCTTGAAGCGTCTATGGCTGACATTACAGATGCGCACAGTGTTCTCGCGACGCTCCTTCAGTCAATGCAAGCCGGCATGATGCACCAAGCAGGTGGCCAACCGAACGGCATGCATACCTTCCTCTCCTCATTGATGGGTAATGGCGCCCACGGTGACGCCGTGTACACCGAAGAAGCTCTCGATCGTATAGTCACCCAGCTGATGGACCAGACTGGCGCCCACCGCGCTCCTGGGCCCGCTTCTGCTGCCGCTATCGCATCCTTACCTAAGCAGAAAGCTAACGAGAGCATGTTGGGTGAAAATGGCAGAGCTGAATGCTCAGTATGCATGGACGCCGTGGAAATCGGCGACGAAGTCACGATCTTACCATGCAAACATTGGTTCCACGGCGATTGTGTGGGCGCTTGGCTCAAAGAGCATGACACTTGCCCTCACTGCCGACAAGGAATAATGCCAAAAAACGCTCCCGCGAATGCCGATACACCACGCTCGCCAGATCAGGCACCACGGAACGACCTAAACAACTATCCACCATTGGACCGAGGCCCCCCTCCACCCTTACCGCGGGGTCACCAGACGCCAATCCCTACTGCTTTGTTACAACCAGGCATGCGACAACCATACATGCCCGGAGGTTTCAGTAACTACCCGGAGCCACAAAATTATGTGGTCCCTTCTGACCAGCAGCAAGAGCATTCCTCCAATTGGTCTTCGCCACCTTCGCCCCAACAGAACCGGAACGAGCACAGCCATAGGCGGAGATCGAGTGCTAGAGATCGAAGTAGTGGGGACGGTGGCGAGGGGAGTAGCAGTGGGCAGGGCGTTTCAGCTTGGTTCCGGAACCTCAGGGGCGGCAACAGCAGTGGAGACAGGTGACAAGGCTTCTTACGCCTGGAAAGATGCATTCATGGGAAAGGGGTCCAAGATCCGGATGGTTCGACGACCCACTATGTCGGGATTAAATGCATATGAGCAGGATACCCTGAGTGCAGATATCTATTTTACCCCTTTTGCAAATCACAATTGCAACTTTTCTGCATGATGGGATGTGCCAACCCTAGATGGATCAAGGTATCTCGTGCCATTGCTTTGATCGTGGATGCTATGCCCTTAGTTGCATGGTGGTAGGCGTTGAACATAGACTGGCAGAGGTAGCCCACGTGAGGGCTTGGAAATACCATGAGGGTGATAGATCTTAGTCCAAGCCCGAACTTTATTGAGAGCGTTCCCTAACCTTTAATGCGAAGACTGACATTATGTATCTGTTATAGAAACGATACAGTTCCAATCTCATCGTCTATAGAACTCGCATGCACTCGTTCCGAACGTATATACAACGAAGCGAACTATTACGTGGCTCAACCAATCGACGCGAAGGCAACGCAAGACAGGGAAAGAGACACCTCTGCCAGCAAGGTCACGGTCTCTTCTTCGCCCCTCTATCATCTACATCATCCCCACCTCCACCTTCAAGGATCTGGCTCAGTCCCTGTAGCGATACTTCACTGCTAGAGAAATGAACCGCAACCAACCATGCACAGACAAAGTTGACGAGATGGTGTAATGCATAGGCGTAAGTGACGCCGTAGACGGCAGCGTAAACGGCGAGGATAAAGAAAAAGGTGTCGGTAATGTATCGTGCCTTGGACGTGACGCGCGTGATCATCTTTCCGCAGGTCAGGGTTTCGACGAGGATGAGGTATGGCATTATCGATAATACATTATGGTGTGAGGAGAACGGGGTAAGCCAATGGACGACGAGGTTGTGGGCCCAGACGAGGAGGACGGGGAGGTTGATGGGGAGAATCCATATCATCAATACTAGGATGGAGTGCGTGTAGTTGTAGAAATTATAGTGAGCCCCAGATCGCTGGTTCCTGTTAGGTCGTGGTCACGATGTAGAACAGGAAGGACTTACACTTTCGCGAACCAAATGCAACGCCCGCGTGCATGTCGATAGCTGTACAAGTACAGCGTCTAAGTATGCAAATTGATATGGAATGAAGGTCGATACCAGAAAGAGTAGTATACAAGTGGTGATTATTCGCCTTCTGGGCGAGCTGGCGGCGAAACCTGGGGCAGCGGATCTGCCACTGTGACTGTTAGCATCCCGAAATGCCAGGTCAGATGAGACGTACCTGACATCTTCCACCCTCACCCATGCCGGTCTAGCAGTCAAATAGTGGTATGGGAGGTAGAAGAGGTTTGTCAATCCAAGTGCTGCATAGTTAATCCCAACACAAATCCCAACACTGATAAGGCCGAAGAGTGGAACGAGAAACCAGAAGATTGGGTCTTGTGAGCCAAGCAGGAGATCATTCTTGGTGAAATCGATGGCAGATTCTGTTGCATTCCCACCCCAGCCGAACAAGCCCTTGGACGCAGATTTTGAAGGCGTAGCGCTTGAGATCGTCAACGAGATGGCCAGGACAGTCAGAGCTAGTACTGCTATAGGCAGCGAGGACCTCAGGCAGAGGTCTAACGACTCCGAGAACGTGATGAAGATGCCTGCTTTTCATCAGCCTCAGGCTCTCTCGATTCGGAACCGTCGCACTTACCACTTTCGTTGTAGATCTTGAATTGTTTTCGCAGGACTAAAGCGACGATGACGAGCGGAAATGCTGCGAACACGACCCTGTAGCGCATCACCAGTTTCCCCATACTTCCAGAAACGTCGACCTTAATGGAGACGTCAATCGAAGAATTGCATGTGGGGTCAGACCAGAATTGCAATGAAACGCCATTGTCAGCAGCATGAGCCCGTAACGGTGGCGGCATGAAGGGCGCCACGCCATGTAGGCTGATATTTGCATCCTTAACGTTCACAAAATACTTGGACTCATGGGGCTCGGATAGATGTTGCCGCAATAGTGGAGCAAACAGCTCTGCGTCATCACCGCAGGCTTGCTTTCCAAGACTTAGACCGAATGCTAAGAGGCTCGAGTGCAATGCAGGAATCCTTAGCTCCATTACCAAGGGCCTCCCTGCCGGTAACTTGAGGTGCATGCCGAAAGTCAACAGCCTGTTAAGACCTGTACTTGTCTGTATGACGGAATCAGCAAGGCCACTGAATTCGGCGATGGCCCATCCCTGAGTCGATTCTGTAGCTTTGTCAATTATGGCAACGAACTGGTGGTCCGTAAGGTCTTCCAGTCGGTATTGAAGGTAGGAAAATGGCTGAGCCTTGTCAAACGGAAATGAGGACGTCTTCGTAGACGCTGGTAGCTGAATGACATCTGAGGCCATGGTTTTACAGGCCAATCTCGTCGATCCTGACGTGTCTTCGGTCATATCCATGTTCATTGAAAACAATGTAGACGCTTGTCCAGGCTGCAAGGGAAAGATGCTACAGAATAAAACTTCAATAGGGCCAGGGGTCTCGGGGCTTTCGAGACGCAAATCTGACAGCAGAGTAAAAGTTTGCGTTCCTGGCCTGCTCTGCAGAGGGATTGGGAGGAGATAGGTCTTTGGTTTCTTCGTTTGTCCGAAATCCCTCATCACCACTCGCTCGCCCAGAGCCAACACAGAATTTGATGCATCCTCCAATGCCAGCAATGTAGATGGCTCTTTCTGCTTCAAGGTTTTCTCCGCAACATCCTCTAATCCAGTCAGATACCATCTCTTGAATATGCGCATCCGTTCCGCCCTTGGCTTCGTCTGCGAAGGCCGGTGTACATCCAAAGTCTCGAAAAGCGACTTTACAATCGCTTTCATCAGTTGGACACACCATGTGGTTTGTATGTGGTCACAACCAGTCCACACATTGGGAATAGCGGAGGTAAAGACAGTGAAGCCGTGAGTGTTTGGTACAAGCGATTCAAGACTTGCAAAATCCGAGGGAATGACGGTATCCAGACCCCCACCAGCGATCGATATTAATGTTACGTGCCACAAAGGGTTGTCGTTGGCCCACGTTTGTGTGTAGGCCTGCCTCCAATAATCATTGATCTGCTTGTAAGTACGTACAGACTCTGCATCGAAAGAGACTGGTGGTCTCGCATGAGGCGCAGACACTGTGACAATGGTGTTGACTGAGTTCGATTGATAATTTGGCATGGTGAGCATTGTTCGAGCAACAACGCCGCCCATCGAATGGCCTACCAGAATGACGGAGCTGGGGTCCGGCAGTCCAGGGTCCCTTTGCGATCTCCGCGGGTCGTGATAGAGGGAGAGGATGTATGCGACAGCGTCGTTCAAGTATTCTGCTTGGTCTAGTACTGTTTGGCCATGGAAGGCGGTAAAATCTTCGTTAAAGTCGATAGCGAAAAAATCCAGACTTGTCATACCCCGTTTCAATGCATCGGGATCCTGTTGTATGCTGTTATGGTAATATTGGGCGGCCTCGAAAGCCAGACATCTTGTCTGTTTATAGCTCCCGGCATTGCCTGGTATGAACAGAATTGGAACACCCTTGACCTACTTAAAAGTCAGCGTATGATCGCGCTTGCAGAAGCGATTCAGTCTCTCACTTGTGGGTCTTCGTCAAACCCTCCTTCCCTATGCAGATAAAGGTGGTATTTGCTAGCAAAGCGCGTATGCTCCGTATCAAAGTCGGAGAATTTGAAGTAGATAGGTCTAGACCAGCACATGTCGCATCCCTTCGAATCGAGCTGTCGAGTAAGGAAGGCATGGACGATGGAGAGGAGTAGAACCATAGCCGAAATAGTGATACCGGCGGTCAGCAATGAGCACGACCAGGCACTCCGAGCCCGTGAAAGCCGCCAATTTCGAGGTTCTGACATCTTGTCGACCTCGTGGTCAGAAGGGAGCAGAGGCTGCGTCTTGGAGTGGGGCGCAGGCAGTGGTCCATTGGAAGACAGAGAAGTAAGCCCAAATCCTCGTTCGACCTTTCTCCTGTCCAGCGTATCCGAATGGCGAGTCGCGTCAAATTTGGCAGAGGTGAAGCTCCTCTTCTTTCCATGGCCGCTGTTCGTGTAGGGGGGAGGCTCAGCTTCGACAAGATCGTTGTTGTCGGTATCCTCGGCGGAGCCCGACAACCTTCTGACCATTGAACCAAGCAATGGGGCGCATTCGTCGACCTGACCTTTGTAGCGGAGTGGAGAGGGACGAGGAAGGCAGAAACTTCCTCACGGTAAGAGTACGAAACTACGACCGAGGGACAGCCAAGCCTTGGACTGTACTTAATGTACGACCTCCGCAAGCGGCACGAAGCCGCTCCCAGCCACCTCAACGTAAAGTACAGCGGCGGCCTACTAAGCCTGAGACCGACTGGGACTATTTGACGAGCACGTGACGGGATAGACGCAGCATTTTCCATCTACTTAAGAAAGTTTCCCCAACCGTGCCCACATACTCGCGCTTCCATGACCGACCAGTTTTGCATATCATGCGTCCAACATTGTCAACTTGGCTAGGGACAGGCCCAAACCCACAGGCCCACAGGCCCATTGCTTGGCAGTCTTTTGTATGGGGTAGAACATGTTCACTTACATTTCTTTTACGCATAACGTCCGTCTCTTACCAATCAAAAGGCTACAACGTATATATATACAGCGCTTCAATTCAGCCTCATATAATTCGTGTCATAACCCATAGTCGCCGATGTGAAGTGGTTGCACATATGAACCCTCAGCCCGAAATCTTGGCAGGGTCTTGCGGGAGCAATTGGGCCTGTGGGCCTGTGGGTTTGGGCCTGTCCCTAACCGGGGCCCCCCAAGTCGCTTTCGCTCCTTGGGGTAATCAGCCATTTGTCGTCACCAGCCAAATGACGCTTTTAAAATATAGTGATATTATCTAATTATAACCTTTATATCCTTTTAGGCTTAAGTAATATACTTTTAATAACTTATAAATATTATTTAATTTTTACTAGAATTTTTATTTTTAGGTTATTAGACCTTTTATTTTAAATTATCTAACTTCCTTCTAATATTAGTTTATTCCTTTTCTAGCTTAACCTTAATATATTAATAGCTATTTAAGGCTTAATAAATATATTAAAATAGGTAATTATTATATATAGTAAAGTAAATTACCTATTTAAGACTTCTTATTATATAAATTAATTAGGTATTTTTAAGATATAAATTAATATTATTTTCTATTATCTTTAGTTTAAGTATTATATTAATAATATTAAGGTATTTAATATATTTATATAATATCTTTTTATAATTAAAATAAAATAATTAGTAGTAATAATCTTAAGCTCCTACTATTAATAAGTCTTTTAAGGATATATATAAGAATATTATAATCCTTAATAACTTTATTTATATTAAGATAAAAATTATTATTAGAAGATATTAAGAAAATATATATCTTATTATTAATATTTAAACTTTAATATTATATAATAAATTAGTATTATAATAGTCTAAAGCTAAAAGGGTAAACTATAAAAAAGCGTCATTTGGCTGGTGACGACAAATGGCTGATTACCCCTAGGAGCGAAAGCGACTTGGGGGGCCCCGGTTAGCCAAGTCGCAACATTGTTGCCTCTCTATCACTGAAATCCCACGCAACCACATTCTTGCTTGCACACCATCTCAATATTTCGACGCTTCCCTTGAGTTTTTGGATTGTGCAGGAATCGAGGACCTGATTCCTTGCCCATACAATGGTGATCGCTCACCCCTGGCTTCACTAAGACCTGACAAACCCTCGCAATCAGATTCCCTTCGATGCCTCGTTGGCCTTCCTCCCCAGTCCCCAACCCTGTCCAAACCTATGTTGCTCAGCATGAGTCCAGCTTGGTGTACGCCTCTGTCACTCGCGAGCAGATTTACTATGAACTTCCGAGGGTGGGTGTCGAAAGTCGTTGCCGACTTTCTGGCCTAATTTCGGGAGAAAGTCGGCAGCGACTTTTGATACCCACCTTCGTTCTGTTAGTCTTCCTGATGGGAATTTTGACATTCTTACACGTTGATGCCTCCCACAAGTGGGCCAACCTTGATCTGTTCATCCTGTCTCAAAGAGTCCATTCTACGAACCTCCTTTCTCGCCCGGTCCTCCCGTTTCTTGTCTACTCCCATTTTGTCAAACCAGCCTTTGGCTCCAAATTTGATCTTGTTAATCATGTCTCCCGCTTTGCCCTTGCTGATCATAGCTGCCGTCAATTGATCCTCCATCGGTCGCAGCTTATTGATGAATGCTAGCTGTCCTTCTGTTGCTGGCGCCTTCCTCCAGGCTTGAGTATGAAGAACGAAGTGCCGAGGGAATTGTTCCAAGGCGAATGTATCTGCTGCGTGGACTGCATCCAACAGCGTTTTCGCTTGTGCAATCTCCCGCGGTCGCATGTAAGGACTCTTCTTCGTCGCCTTGTTCTCTGGCGTATACTGTAGCTGGCGTATTCTCTTCATATATATCACCTTAAACTCTGTGCTAGTATCGGCGGTTTCAATTGAAAGATAGTCACCACTCTGCGTTGAAAGGACATATCGATCTTGTCTAACTCTCACCCAAGCTAATAAGCTGATACCGCGAATCTGCCTTTCTCCTGAGGTATCATCAATCAGATCATAGACCGAGTCGTAATCGGTAAACGTGATATTCCGCGGACGCAATGCTGTTGGTGGGGAAACGAGGGCACGCTCGGCTATCTGCTCTTCACGCTCTGCTTCCAACTCCTGGCGTTCTCTCTCGGACTTCAGCCCCTCCACAGTGGTCTCATTGACCAATGCAGCTGGATCGAGGCCCAGGAGGGTCGGAGTGGTGACAATTCCAACTTCAAGGGAAGCAATCATATCAATGACATGGCAATTCTCCTTGCCTGGATGCAGACGCATACCACGACCAATCATTTGAATGAGCAGATTACGCGATCGTGTTGGCCTGGCTAATATCACGCAGTCAATATTCGGGATGTCTGTACCTTCGGTAAAGACGCCACAATTGATTAGCACCGGATATTCACCGTTCCTAAATGCGTCAAGCCGTTCGCTTCGGATTCTTTTCGCCGTGTCACCAGTGACAAATCTCGCGTCGACGCCATGTCTCCGAAAAGTAGCTGTCAGATCCGAGACATGGGCCAGGTCAACGCAAAATACCAAAGTGGACTTCCGCTCCGCAGCTCGAGACAGCCAAGCCCGTACGGTTATCTCATTCGATTCTGGAGTATTGACTGCCTCAGACAAGCCTCCGACCTGGAAATCTCCACCGCTTGTCTTTTTGACCAAAGAAATGTCAGCCTTGGATTGCACTGTAGTAAATAAGACGTTCGTAAGCCAATTTTCAGTAATCATATCTACAAAGTCTTTATGATAGACTATGTTGTCAATAGCATCGCTTAGTCGCACTCCATCACTACGAGAGAATGTTGCCGACACTCCCACGAGTGCTGGACAATCTCTAGCACCGAGCTTTCCCATGGGAAGATGTTCGGTGGGAAGCATCGGCGCGACATCCTGAAGCAGTCCAGAGTGCCCTGGAGCCTGCGTATCAAGATCCTGGCTGGGAGAACCCTCGGTGATTACAGTAGTCGATTGGTTCCTTAACAGACCGAAATATGCTAAAGTCTTCATATAGCTCGTTGCCGCGATATGGTGGGCTTCATCCACCATGACAAGCTTGAATTTGGTAGAGTCGAATTTTTTTATCCGCTCACCTGAGGTGATGCTCTGGACTGATGCAACTGTAATATCTGCTGCGCCAGATGCGTGCCGAGATCCCATCTCGATCTCGACAGACTTTGTTGGGTATGCATTCTCGCAATGTGATGCTGCTTGCTCGACGAGCTCCTGACGATGTGCAAGGATCAGGGTCTGCGTAGCATCAAATCTCGGGGCTTCGACGCGATCAATTAGCTGAGTGAAGATGACCTATTCATGTATTAGGACAGAAGTAGAGGGAAAAGGGTGTACGGGACGAACCCACAGTCTTGCCGCTGCCGGTAGCGAGAGAGATCCCCGCACGTTTGCCGCCTTTTGCGAAGTAGGAAAGTACGGATTGAATGCATTCCTCCTGATATTCACGGAGGAGTATCGTAGTGCTGGGCTCCGATACATGTTCTGTTGCCCTGGATGGCGAAATTGTGGCAAGGCTGGGTATATTTGAATTGTACCGCCATGTTGTACGGATTCTGATACAAGTAGGCAGTCTTTGGACAGCTCGTCGCATCCCTCAGCGATATAGCCCCGGGTTAATCATTACAAACGAAGGTTTTCTCAATTCGGCACACCAGGCTTACTATCGGAAAAAGTGACAGCGTACCGGGGGAGGAACGTGTCCGAGATACTAGATACTTCTACAGCTGGTATATCTAGAAATGCTGAGAGGGAGGAATAGATAGTGCTTGAGGTACTCCGAGACCGTTCTTGATGATATACTAAAGTGATTTGCTTTTGAAATTGATGATGTTCGATAGCTTTCGGAGTGGTTCCTCTGTCCGCAATCTTTACTTATACATGAGGTGTGAACGTTGTACCTCGGATAATCCTAGAATTGAACCTTCACCTGCACATCGCGACGGTCCTCGCTTAACCCTAAATCTTAGCGTCTAAGCCCCCGCTAAAATTTACCCCCAGGGTAAGAGCCCTCCTAAGGAAGATTTCTATAGATTATAAAAGATTTTAAGAGGAATTATTAAGAAAACTTATAACGTCCGCAAATAGAAATAGGGCCCTGCTAGCCCCTAGACGTCCTCTAGGCGCCCTAGGAACCTATATAGCCTAGGCCTACCTAGGGCGTAATACGCTCCATTCAGGCCCTTAGGGCTACGTAGGGAAGGCTTAGAGAACGCCTAGGGCGGGCCTTAGGGGCGGCTTAGGGGCGGCTTAGAGGCGGCCTAAGGGTAGCCTAGGAGTAGGCCTAGCGCTTCAAGCGAAGTAAGCCTTAAGCTCTAGGGGCGGCCTTTAGACTAACTACATCGAGTTAGTACTTTAAACTTAAGTTAGATACCTAACTTAAGTCTTAGTAATTTAATATTAAAAATTAAAATTAAGTATTTTAATTAATTTTAAAAGTAGGTATTAAGTATTTAAGTTAATATCTAATTAAGAATTAAGTATTAACTTAAATAACTTAACTTTAATTACTAAGATTATTACTTATAATAGTAAGATATATATATATTATATTAATTATAAGATTAATAAAGTATTATCTAATAATATATAAAGGTAATATACTTATTATATACTCTTTATAAGATAGCTAGGATATTTAATTAAAGATCTTTATAATCTTATAATTTTTATTTATTAAATAATTATTATCCTCTTTTTTATTATCCTTTTCCTTTATATCTTTATCCTCTTTATTATTACTTTTATTAATAATTATTATCTTATAATTACCTCCTTCTTTATCTTTATTATTATTTACAATATAAGAAGTTTTATACTTAAACTTATTAACTTTTATTATATTAATTACCTTATCTTCTTTAAATTATATAAGATTAGATATAACTTAATCTTTAATATTCTTAATATTAATATATTATTTAATAAATTTAAAATATATATATATAGGTTTTAAATTATCTACCTCTTATAATTCTTATAATCCTTTATAATAGAGATTTAAAAGGTTATATTTTATAAATATCTTACTAATATTAGGCTTAAAGTTATTAAAAGTAATTCAAAATTTAACTTAATTAAAAGAAAGGGATAATAATTTATTATATAATTACCTTATTAAAGGGATTAAATATAATATTATTATACTTTATCTTATTAA
>JAABUW010006028.1_pt1 | contig 15434 bp, 27 predicted proteins | sample 5560081 | NCBI WGS metagenome assembly JAABUW01 (sample SAMN10711882, study PRJNA513363) | rock metagenome | isolation source: Antarctica rocks | place: Antarctica: Victoria Land, Knobhead sud | reverse complement strand
TTGTAAGTGTTTCTGCTGGACGCGGGCGCCAGCACCGCCGCCGTGCGTCCGCTGCATTTGCTGGTGTGATTTGCGTAGACCATGTGTCTGAGCTGTCTGCCTGCTGTGGGTTCCGGGCCTGGACTGTGCAACAAGAAGTAGGCATGCTTTGTGAGCCCATCCAGCAGCGCACACAGCGCAGCCGGAGCCCAAGCCTGCGGCGAGCAAGCAGCAGCAGAAGGCTCGACGCGAGGCTGCGAAGGGTTGCCTGAAAGGCTCTTGAGAAATAGTCATGCGTGGCGGCGGGGAGCCGCATGGCGCCGTCGTCATGGATACGTTTCTCTGTGCTCCAGCAGGAACAGGTTTGCTTGAGCCGCTTCGTGCTCACCATTCATCATTCGTACAGCTGTGCGGCAGCGGTGGCTGCGAGGGAGCAGTTGTACTCTAGTATCCTAGTTTAAACTATAAGTTTGATCGGCTTATTGCAGGTGTTGTGCACGATGTTGCTGCCTTCAGATTTCAGCCAGGTTGTTGACTACAGCCAGGACACAGCTGTTGAACAGAGGGGTTGTCAGTCACCGTTGCAGTGCTGTACAGCCAGCGACGTGCTGAGAGCATCCCCGCTACCGAAACGTCAAGCACATTCCCGTGCACATCTCGACATGTGTGTGCGCTGGTCGATAAACCAGGAAGCTTGCCACCAAAACCGAGATTCTGGCATGAAACCGAGTCTGCAATAATACACCGGCCTATTTATACCTGTCGGTCTCTATTGCACACCGGTTTGCCTGAGTTCCCCCTGCACGCCTTGCCTTTCTCCTCCTTCTTTCCCTGCCCTTTCATGCGCTGCTGCCGTTCCTTCCGCGCCGCCGCTGCCTTTGCCTGCGTACAAACACCCAGGCAGCGCCATCAGGCGTTCAGACCATGGCGGGCGGCACATGCACTTGCACGGAACTTTATGCAGTTTGCTTGCAGGTGGTCATGTCCCATTTCCCTTTTTGCCAGCTGCATGATCTGAACTGACCTCGCCCGCCTCTTGAGCCAGCAGCTCCGCCTCAATGGCCGCGCGGTTGTCCCCGCCGCCGCCGCAGCCGCTGCCGCCGCCGGGCATTCGCAGCGTCTGGAACGCGGTCTCCGATGTAGCCACGCCCTCGCCGGCTGCTTCGTGCTTCTCCAGCGCAGCCACTGCTGCCGCCAGCTGAGGCGCAAGGCGGCCGCGCTGCTGCGAGCTCAGCCGCTCGAGCAGCTGCGTCATGGCGGCGGTGAAGGCAGCGGCATCGCTGCCGCAGCTGCCGCCGCCGCTGCCAGAGCTGCCCCCGGCCGACGAGCCGCTGAAGTGGCACTGCTGTGGCGGCCCCGCCGCCAGTGCCGCCACCGCGTCGCAGCAGCTGTCCAGCAATGGCGGCAGCTGCAACGTCAGCTGCGGCGGGGCGCCGAGCAGCACCTGCAGCGCCTGCCGGATAGTGCGGACGCCGTGCTGCAGCCGGGGACAATGGCGCGAGCTCAGCACCATGATGCACGTTTTCGCATTTGCGTGAAATGTTTCAGCGACGTGACATGTGCTGGGTCACTCGTGGCGAGTGTGCTAATGCAGGTCCAGTTTGCAATGCTGCCCTTTGAAACGCATTGTGCAAGGCCAGATTGCCCTGGTATCAACCTCACGCAACAGATTGCTGGGGACGGCAGATATAGGACAGGAGTCTGCAAGGAAGCAGTCAAAATGCCCTGGGACATTTTGAGACTCACATGATCAGCCGCGATGGCCGCAATGGCGTCTCCGGCTCCGCAGAGCTTGCCCAAAATCTCCACTGCGGTGCCCACGACTCGGAGATCGGCTATGCTGGCAGCCCGCTGCCGCGCTGGCCTGCTGCAGAAGCTCCTGGCCCTGCCGCTGCCGCCGCTGCCCGCCGCCATTGCCGCAGGATCTGACTGCTGCGACGCCGGCTTGCTGCCAGAGATCCCGGCTTTCTCGCCGCCGCCGCCGCTGCCAGGCGCTGCTGCCGCAGCAGGTTCTTTTGACCACAGGTCCAGCAGGGAGGCCACCATGGCGCCCGCCGCCCCCGCGAGGGCGGCCGCCAGGAGCTCCGAGGCTGCATCGCCGTCCGCGAGCGACGCCTCGGCCCACCCGGCGGCGGCCGCCACCGCCTGGTAGGCCCGGCGCTGCGTTGGTTGCTGTGCTGAGCCGTTCAGCAGGCAGGCCGAGAGCTCCTGCAGCGCTCGCCGCTCGGCCAGCACCTGCAGGAAAAACAAGAACTGCTCACTTCCATACCACTTTCCGGATGCAGCAACTGGCACATGCAATACGGAATGTGAAACTGACGTACGACAGCGTGCACAGGTTGACTGTCCAGGCCAAGCTAACCATGTGACAAGCTTGATCAGCACCTCGGCGGGGTCCGCACCGACCGCCGCGGCTGCATTGCCGTTCAGCAGCTGCAGCACCACCTGCAGCGGGGGACATACTGTCAAATACAATGTGACGTGAAGAAAGCTGTGCGCAATGTGGGACCGCAGCCCATTGCCTCCATTACATGGCAGCACACGGCAGATGGTCTTAGCATGTGCAATGGTCTTGACCAACTGGAACCTCCAATCAGGCAACCGACCACCACACGAATGAGAAGCCGTATTATGAAAGGCTGCCAGGGAGTCAGTACCGTAGACAGGCCTGTCGCCGCGCAGCGCGTCAGCACGCCCGCCTGGTCGGCGAGCGTCTTGGCGCGCCCGTCATCAAAGTCGCCGTCAATCCCTGGCGGCAGCAGCTGCACCTGCTTTGCGTGCATGTCGGGTCAAGCCGGTGGCTTGGTGTCGCCTCGTTCTCAGTGGATGGCTGGGCAGCACTGCGGCGGCTGCGTCGCTCACAGACATCACAGGCACCAACAGAAAGTCAGCCACCAATGGCCACATGTGCGTATGTCACTGCAGCAGAACCATGCAGAACCAACAGGATGTAGCAGGATGCTTTTTTTTTCTTTCTTTATGGCATTTGCCTAGCTGACAGAGACTCACCTCGGCTGCACGGCTTTCGTTGCCGCTGTCTTGCCCAAGCTCGCGGGCGTACGACAGCATGCCGACGCACGCATCGACGATGTACAGCTGCACGACGTCGCTGCCGCGCCGCGCCGGCGGCAGCGTCGGGGCGAGCGCCTGCAGCAGCGCCGCCGTCGCCGCCAGCTGGCCGACTGCCCCGCCGCCGCCGCTGCTGAAGCTGATGCCGCCGCTTGCCTTTGCCGCCAGCATTGACGCCATGCCCGAGATGTACGGTGGATTCAGGCGGGGCAGCAGAGCCGCCATCGGCGCAGGGCATACTGGACCGCTACCGCCGCTGCCGCTGTGCGCCATAGTGTAAAGCACCGTCGCGACCACCGGGTGGCGCGGTAGCAGCTGCGCCAGCTCCGCCAGGATGCTCGCCGCTGCCTGTGTGGCTTCCTTGACCTCCGCTGCTGCTTCCTTTGCTGCTGCTTCTCCTCCTGCTGCTGCTGCTGTTGCGGCCCGCGTGTCCACAGCGGCTGACAGCAGGCGGCACATGCCGCGCAGCACGGTGGCGAGCCGCGGCGCCATGGTCGCGGCGCCCCGGGTGAGGGTGTTGCAGTGCGCGATCGCCGCCGAGCGAGCCGACGGCGCCATGGAGGCAGACGGCGCGCGCGTCTCGAGGAGACGCAGAATGTTGCGCAGCTGACGTTGCACCGTCATGGCAAGCCGTGTGGCCACCCGCAGCTGCCCCGGGCGCGGCGCCAGCTGCGCGGCGTCCGCGCCGCAGGCCGCGATTGCACCGAGCAGCGCCGCGGCGGCGTGCTGCTGGTCCATGGCTCTGCGCGTCGCCGTGTCGCTAGGCTCCAGATGCTGCTCGGTGAGCTCGCTGTCCAGCCGCAGCGTCGCCACCACCGCCAGCAGCAGCTGTGCCAGCGCCAGAGTCAGCAGCTCTCTCTCGGCGCGGCTGCCGCCCTGGGCGCCGCGGAGCGCGCCCGCCGCCACCAGCGCACAGGTGCCCGGTCGGACAAACTCTGCGGCTCCCGCCAGCTGTTGGTCGCCGAGAGCAGCCACTAGCCGGGGGCTGAGCGCTGCTGCCGCCTCGCGCTTGCAGCACGTTCCCTGCTTCTCGTTCAGCATCAGCGCGAGCGCCGCCAGCGCCTCGCCCCGAGCAAAGAGCAGTGGGTGGACGTCCGGGTCCCAGCCTGCGTCGGCAGTGCCGCCGCCGCTGCCGCCGCCGCTGAGTCGGTCGTCAGGCCGCAGGATGGAGGCCAGCTTCCCGGCGCACGCCGGGTCCAGGAGTGCTACGAGGGAGTTGACCGACGCTCGCGGTAGGGCTCGGCCCGCGTGTGGCTGCAGGCACAGACGCCAAAGTTTCACGAAGCCGGGAATGCTAATGCTAATGTAATAATTTGTGTACAAGTTTGTAGGCCGGGGGTACTGGTGCACGGGCAGCAACCCGCGTGTATGCGCTGCAGGTAGAGGTGACTTAACGGCAAGCATAGAGGGCTGTGACGCACTCGGCAGGGACGAGGGCGTCCCAGCGGTTTCCGGTGACGTCGTGGCCGTCCGTGGCAAGGTGCTCGTCCTTCGAAACCGACACCATCAGCGCGCAGCGCAGACGCATCAGTTGCAGGTTGTCTTCATCCTTGCAGAAAGAGGCCGCCGGACTCAGTCTGCGAAGGCAGCCAGTTGGTCAGCAGCGCGCTGCACATGTGTTTTTCATGCGCTTCACGTGATGTCAGGCATGCATGCGCCAGATCAGCTGGGCTGCAGACATCTCACGCACCTGGTCGGCTGACGATTCATGTATGGAATCTCTCTCTCGAGTTGCTGCAGCCTGAAGAGCTCGGTTACTGCAGTCAGAATTTGCAGCTTCATTGCAGTGGGACTGCAACGCCTGCATGCGTCTGTGGTTGCAGCAGGAACGATATGCCATATTCAAGCGCATTATGATCACCTTCAGAATTGACAGGCCATCCGAACGGTCAGACACACGCTGCCTCGAAACGCAGGAGGTGAAGTGATCTGGCTTGTCGCTGTGCCGGGCAGAGCAGATCCAGCGAGCCAGCAACACTGACGCTTCTACAGGGTGATAGACAATCAACAAGATCAACAGTGCATCGTGCAGCGTTTCTCGTGAGGGAAAGGTCACAGCACGCACAGCAGCAGGCCAGTAGCAAAGCTGGAAGCTGGGGATGCAGGCTTAAACGACTAATTCAAACTCGCAGTGGAAAGTTTTAAAAAGCACTTCAGGTTTGCGACCCCTGTGGCCGATCGCTCTGATCGCCAGTGGACTTTAAGAACTTGTGCAGGCGGCGCACGGACCAATTGCCGCAAGCGCAACTTTGTTGATCGTGTCGCGAATCTTGCACCCGAAGGCCTGTCGACGAGAAGCCGATGACGTTCGTGTCATCAACTGAAGCTTGAGCACCGGCTGATCTTGCACTTGCATTCTCTGGCTACATTCATTGGGACGCCGGAACGCAACCAGGCATGGCAGGCAAACGCAAGAGCAGCGGCGGCGCCGGACCGCCGGCCAGCGGCCAAAAGTCCATCGCTAGCTTCTTCAGCGCGGCACCCAAGCCCAAGGCTGGCAAGGAGAACACGAGCAGCGGCCCGGCATCGCCCAGCAGGCCGGCAAAGCGGGCGCCGGCAACGCCCGTCCGCCAGAGCCCCCGGTAAGCTTGGGCTGCCTGAGATGCGAACGTGGCATGGCGAGGGCTCTCAGTTGCATGGCTCCGTGGAGATGTTGCCATTAGGAAGTATCCTATTTCCTAGGTGTTCTGGCATCATGCAATCATGCCTCATCTTGACATCTCGCGCGGCTGGCGATGCGCAGGGTGAAGCAGGCGTGCACGTCAGCGATGCCAGATGCTGCGGCATCCGCAGCCGCCACCGCCCTAGCTGACGCGCCCGCAACGGGCGTACAGAACGGTCACGGCAGCCCGCCAAAGGCGCCGTCGCCCGCAAAGGCGGCGCGAGGCAAAGCGGCCGCCAACGGCAGCGCGGCTAGGCAGGCCAAGTCGCCGCAGCAGGTGACGCCGCAGCAGCAGAGCACGACGGCGGAGTGCCCGCCCAGCAAGCTCGTCGGCCGCCGCGTCAAGGTGCGGCTGCCAATGAGCCTCCCGCTGCGCTTGTGCCCGTCTGCAGATCTCCCACACGCTCATCATCCACCCCGTTGTCGAGCTCGATCGCTGGTGGGCCTTTGTGCTCACTGCTGATGAAGGGTCTGGGCATGCAGCGTAGTATGTAGCACGTTGCACATTCAAGCGCCCTTCCATTCCTGCAACCGATCGTTCCCTCCCAGGTGTGGTGGGAGATTGATGCAGCCTGGTACACGGGCAGCGTCACGCGCTTTGATCCGACAGAGAAGAAGCACCTGGTGGAATACGACGACGGCGAGGAGGAGCTGGTGGACTTTGTCACCGAAAAGTACGAGGTGCTGCCGGGTGAGCCGCGAATACCTGAAACGCTCAACACCAGGGTCGTTCTGTAATTAATCGTCTCCATCTGTCCAGGAAGCCTCGCCAGACAATCCTGGAAGGAAATGTTCCCCCTTCAAGCTTCGCTCTTCAGGCAACATTGGTGAAAGGGATCGCCGCAATTGCAGGCAAAGCGGCGGCGAAGGCCGCGGCGCAGCGGCCGGGGCGGCGCGCGCAGACGCTGCTGTCCGACTCGGACGATGAGGCGGCAGCGGCGGCAGACTCGGGCGACGATGACTCGGGCTCCGAGGTGAGGCTTGCCCATGGCACCTGGCACTGCTGTGAAGCGACGCAAACAGGCAACAGAGCCAGCGCTTAATTCTGGCTTCCTCTCTTGGTTTTGTACAGTGATAGGAGGGGCAAGGTCAGGTTCCTTTGGTGGCTTTCAGAACGGCAGCTCACGCCTAGAGTTGTGCTGCACGACACGCTTCCAGGAGTGAACGTACTAGTACTAACGTCTGTGCAACACCCATGTGACTGTGCAAAAAGATGCTGCACTCGCAGTTTGTGGCCGGCGGCGCCGAGGCCAGCTCCAGCGATGAGGAGCTTGACGTATCGGAGGCCTCCGAGACCGAGAGCACGACCCCGGCGCCGCGGCGGCGCAACAAGACACCTGCCAAGCGCAAGGTGCAGCCGACCATCGTTTTTTTGACTAATCATTTTGTTAGTCCTCTCAGCTTATTGCTTGGATCAGCCCTTAAGCCTGTGCCTCCCCTGACATGCCAGGGTCATCTTGGGGGCTGCACGTGGCGTCAGGCACGCCCTGCAGCTTTTGAACCAGAGCGATCACAGCAAGTGCATCTGCCTGCTGCCCACAGGGAAAGACACAGGGGAGCCCCAGGTCCGCAAAGAAGGGGCGCGTCACGTCAAAGCCGCAGCCGCCTGCCGAGCCGCACACGCCGTGTGCTCCCCAGGCGGGCGCCAAGGCCGCACTTGCCTCGGCGTTCAGCAACCCCGGCAGCGCCCGCCGCAGCCCGTCAGGTAGGCACCTGCTTGTGGTTTTACCAGCTGCAACTGACAGATTACATGTATGTTTGAAGTCTGACAATGCCGGATGAAAGCAAGGTTGTGTTCTTCGCTTGTTCGAGAAACACGATGCAGTTCCACTCCAGTGCAGCGTGTGTTGTGCAACACCGATGGCCATCTACATTGTCCATCGTTTGAGTTGCACCGTTTGCAGGCGGCGGCGACGCCGTGGCGCACATGCCGTCAGAGATGGAGCGATTCGCGACGCGCTCGGCGGAGCGGTTCCCCTTCCTGGCCCCTGGCAAGCTGCGGGACGCAGCGGGGCTGCGGCCAGGGCAGCAGGGGTACAATCCGCGCACGCTGCAGCTGCCGCCCAACTGGTTCAAGGCGCAGAAGGTGGTTGTGTCTCGTCTCCGACTCTGTATGCATGCCCGATGCTTGGGGCCTGTCCGTCAGCGGCAGACGGAGCGTCACAAGGTTGCCATCAGCCCTGAACTGATCTAATCCAACCGCCCGTCGCAGATCTCGCCTGGCCAGCAGCAGTGGTGGGAGTTCAAGGTGAGGAATGCCGCTTGGACTCTGTCAGCCCAATCCAGAGCCGCTGCACCAACGCTGACACATATGCAGACCCGATCATCTCTCCTCCAGCACTGCGTATACTGCTGCAAGCAGGGAGCAACCATTTCGAGTGTGCCTGCAGGCAAAGAATTTCGACTCGGTGCTCCTCTTCAAGGTACGTACAGAGTTCAATGTGCTCATACGACATTGCGGGCTTGGCAAGACGCACTTTTCTGATACCAGATTGATGGTGTCGGATGTGATGCTGACCTGGTGTCATTGTGCATGCAGATGGGCAAATTCTACGAGGTGCGCTTGCTGGGCTGTCCTGACATGACAAACATCGAGGACTGCCGCGTTTATAGGTGTTTGGTAGCAGCACACCGCTTGCGTGTACATTGACTTTGCCTTGCCGAAAGCAAGAGGCTACACGCCGCTGTCTGATGAGCGCTGCTCTAGATAAATCATGTGCTTCTCTAGGGTTTCTTGTAAGGGTCATGGCGTGCTGCAGATGTTCGAGATGGATGCGCATGTGGGCGTCGAGATTCTGGGCCTCATCCTCATGAAGGTGCGTGTGTCCTTTCTGCATCCAGGCAGCCTCTCTGGCATTGCCGTGAGGAGACAGAGGCGCTGAAACAAGTATGGTGAGGCTTCCAACCCCGCAACAAGCAGTCGGCTGGCCCCCTGTTGCATGCACCGGCTTAAAAGAACAGCATCGCTGCTTTTGTAAGATATCACCTGGGCTTCTCAGCCAGCCGTCTGGCGACTGGCAGCAAGCCTTTGCCAATGGCTGCTTTCATGCCAACCCTGCATCATGCCAACCCTGTGTCATGCCAATCCTGTATTGTGGGCATCTGCTACAGGGCGAGCAGCCGCACGCCGGCTTCCCGGAGGTGAACTACCATGCGCACGCGGAGCGACTCGCCCGCGCTGGCCTGCGCGTCGTCGTCATCGAGCAGGTACAGATGGCGCTGCATTTGGGTGCTGCACAGACATCGCCCACTTGTGTATTGCATCGTGTCTGCAATGCTTCATAAACATGTTCGTTTGTTCACACATCTTGGTTCTACCTTCGCCCATGCCATGCCGTTCAGGCGCAGATACTGCCATGCTCGTGCTCTCTGGCGTGCAGACGGAGACGCCAGCGCAGCTGGCGATCCGCAACGAGCAGCGCCGCAAGCAGAAGCTGCCCAAGGTATCGCGGCTTAAACTTCCACAGCCTTTTTATCGAGAATCTGTTAAAAAAACCCTTGTTGTTAGGCTGGGAGCTTGCACACATGGCAGGCAAAAGCGTTGCAATTGGTCCATGGTCTGGCCTCTAAGCTGTCACATCTCAGGTGATTGTGGTGAAGCGGGATATGGTGGCGGTATCTACCCGCGGCACCATGACCGACTCAGTCGGCTCCTGATCGCCTCTCACTATGGCTGTATGGTTCAAGTTTGACGTGTGTCTTGCAGGTGAACGTGGTGAGCCGAGACATGGTGGCGGTGGTGACGCGCGGTACGATGACCGACGCCGAGATGCTGTCGACGCACCCGGACGCATCCTTCTTCCTGACGCTCGCCGAGGCGCCTGCGGCGCCGTCGGCGCCAGCTGCAGCAGATGGTGGCGCGGGTGCCGCTGTCGGCGGTATAGAAACCGCCGAGGTCAGGGAAGGCAGCGGCGGCAGCGGCGACGAACAGATGGTGATCGGCGCGTGCGCCGTGGACGTCGCCACCGGGCAAATCCTCATCGGCCAGTGGTGTGCCCCGAAAGCATGTATTCGAGGAGCCACCTGCTCAAAACTATTGGGCCACCCCACTCGCTCTGCAGTCGTTTGTGAGCTCGTGGAGGCTGCTCGCTGTGGTGGATTGCAACACTGCCGGGCTGCGACTGCGATGTGGTGCTGTGCGAGCCCCGCACACTGCCGCCGACCTGTTGACATACAAAGCCTCGGGCCGCCCTGCATAGATCTATATGTACAACATCCGCAGGCAGGACGGCGAGCTGCGCGCGGGGCTGCGCTCGCACCTGGCCTCACTGCAGCCGGTGGAACTGGTGCTGCCGAGAAATGCCAGCGGCAAGACGCGGCGGGTGGTGCGCGGCGCGGAGGCCGCGCCGCGTTTGAACGAGGTGCCGGCGACCGAGGCGTGGGACGCCGCCCGCACGCGGCAAGAGCTGCTCAAGGCGGACTACTGGCCGCAGGCGCCGCCGCCGGTGCTACAGGTGTGTGCGGGATACACACCCATCGCTTTCTTCATTTTTTTAATCCATACAACCACACTTGTCCGCACAGGACTGTGGCAGTAGGTTTTCTAGGGTTTTTCGGACCTTGGCTGCATGCATCATCAACTTGGCTTCTCCTATATGCAGTCGCTAGGAGCGGCAGCACGTGGCATCGGCGGCCAGGGCGCCGCACATTTATTAAAGTAAGTACGTAAACCCTGTGATCGAGCTCGCGTTTTCTGAATTGCAGGCGCTGCTGGATGACGACGGCGGCGGCAGCGACGCCGCATTGGCAGCCCTGGGTGCAGCTGTCGACTTCCTGCGCACCGGGATGCTGGACCGCGCGGTGCTGCCCAACTGCCGCCCCGAGCGCCTGCCGCCCGCCGGCGGCGACGCCGCGGCGGCTGGCGGCGGTGGCGGCTCCGCTGCGGCGCAGGGGCCGCAGCACATGCGCATGGACGGCGCCGCGCTGCAAAACCTGGAGGTGTGGCCTTTTGTCTGCAAAACGCAGTGAGCACAGAGTAGCAACTTGGGGTGCGGCCCCTCGTCACCGCAGTGCACTGAGAATAGAGAGGCAGCAAGTGCAGTCTTGTGATGGGGCTAGACAAAAACCGGTGGTTCGACTGCGCCAAGCTCGTTCTGTTCAAGAGGGATACCTCATGCTCTGTCCGTGGTACTTCGGACTGTTCAGGCGTGCGATTGCTCTTTGAAGTGGGGTTGTGCCTGTTCCAGCAAACCTCACGTAAACCTGTTGCTTTTTTGACAGGTGCTGGAGAACGACACCGGCGGCGTGCACGGCACGCTGCTGGCCGCGACTGACCACTGCGTGACGGGGCCCGGGCGGCGGCTGCTGCGCCGCTGGCTGGGCCGCCCGCTGGCGCGCGTGGCCGACATTGTGCGCCGGCAGGATGCAGTCGCGGCGCTGCTGGGCCCCGCTGCGGACGCCGCCCGGGAGGCACGCTCCAAGCTGCGAGGTGTGTCTCAGCAGAATTACTAGCTCGTGAGTCCTGTTCTTTGCTCTTCGTCGGGACTATGTCTGGGCTGACTGACGCTGGCGCTGCTGGGCCAGCGGCGGACGCCGCCATAGGCGCGCTTCAAGCTGTGAGGTCAAGGTGTGATCGTCCCGAGTCCTGAGTAGTGGCCATGGGCGTCTTTGAGAGTTTTGAGAGTTCCAGCAGTGAATCATAGCCGTCACACATAATAAGTGGCAGGTGAACCTCATAGGCAGGAGCAGCGCGCGACCCATCGAGCACTGGATCCTGGCTGTCAAAACGAATGCTTTGCAATGACACACTGAATTCCCGCCACAGGCAGCGCGGACATGGAGCGGGGCCTGGCGCGGTTGGCGGCGGCGGCCGCAGGCACCTCAGCGCGTGAGGGCGCGGGCGTGGTGCTGTACGAGGACGCTGCGAGGCGCCGTGTGGCGGCGCTGGCTTCCGCTCTCGCGGCGCTGCGTACCCTCGCCGACGTCGCCGCCGACTTTGCAGGTGGGCAACTTGATAGACTGCGAAACGGCCCTTCTAGCTTTGGCAGAGCAGTTTGAGAGGCATGAAGATGTTTCGAGGCTGGCTGGGCAGAGCATCCAAGCCGCAGAGGCTGCCAATAGCTGCCCTTTGAAATGACAGTAGTGGTGGCGGCTGTGCTGAAACAGAACGTACTCGAAGATTGCCATGGCAAAAGGCATGATAAGCATGCTGCCGCAGGGGTGATGGCGGAGTGCGACAGCGAACTGCTAGCAGAGCTGGCGACGCTGGGAGATGGCTGCAATAACGCACAAAGCTAGTGCCGCAGCATTGAATGACACAACGCCAAATTTGATTGTGTGCAGGCGTGGCAGCGGAGTGCGACAGCAAGCTACTGGTGGAGCTAAAGCCGGGAAGCGGCAGCTAAGAATCACAGAGCCAGTTTTGCTTTTTCAGTTGCAACACACTCGACATTTCGGGTTGCTCTTCCTCGCAGACGTGGTGGCGGAGTGCGACAGCGAGCTGCTGGCGAGCTGGTGACGCCGGGGGCGCGCTTTGGCACGCTCGACAGCCTAATAACATACTCTCCACAGCACCCAGTCCTCAGACGCATGTCCATGTTGATGCAGACGTTGTGGCGGAGTGCGATAGCGAGCTGCTGGCGGAGCTGGTGACGCCAGGGGCGCGCTTCCCTGCGATCGACGGCCCCCTCGCGGAGCTGGAGGCCGCCACCGATTGGGCGGAGGCGCAATCTGCCGGCCGCGTCGTGCCGCGCCCGGTGCGTCTCCTGCTGCTGCATCCGGTGGTCTTTGAGGCACATGTAGCACGGCGCATGGGCTGGCAGCAGATGCTGCACGGATCTTTTGGCATACTCCGAGGGTGTAATGCGGCCGGTGCTCGGCAGTGTCGTTAAGACTGGGTGAACCCTGCTTCAGCGACAGCGATGTTGGTGCAAGAAGTACCATCGAGGCTGTTGCCCATGATCATCCCGCGTGTGGTTGGCAGGGGGTGGATGCGGACTTCGATGCGGCGGAGGTGGCGGTCGAGGAGGCAGAGGCGGATCTGCAGGCGCACTTGAGGGATGTGCGCAAGCAGATCGGCGGCGGCCGCGAGATCTGCTTTGTGGCCGTCAACAAGGAATCTCACCTCATCGAGGTGCGTGACAGTCGCTGGCGCAGCTGTGCAGTGCCCAATGACCAGGCCGGGGACACTCGTCGTCTCGACGCACCTGAACGTGTAGATTGCTGAGATGAGCTAGGCCGGCGTCGGCAGATGCAGCACACAACTTGTCCAGAATACCGTTCTGGGTGCATGACGACATGGGAGTGTGCGCCATGGGATGAGGGATACCCAAGCGCCCTAGAGTCTGAAGTCTAATTTTGCTGCAAGAGTCTTTCGATGGGGAGACCATCTCCATCGTTTACAGTCCGATGCTGACACAGGTGCCGGAGGGCCTCAGGAAGTCGGTACCGCGCGACTTTGAGCTGGCGGCGCAGCGCAAGGGCTTCCTGCGCTTCCGCAATCTGGCGCTGGCGGGGCTGGTGGCCGCGCTGGGGGAGGCGCAGACGGCACGGGAGGCGCGCCTCGCCGCCAGCCTGCAGGTACATGCAATCCATGAGAGTACTACCACTCCGTGCTCGTGATGACAATTCTCTTACGCCAGGCTGCATGAGTTTACCATTGCGTGCTGCTCGACGCCACGCCCATCTTTGCAGTGTCATGTGCAGCCGGTCTCACCACAAGTTTGCCACCTGCCCAGTTTAGGTGCTGTTCTCCAGGATGCTGCTCTTCCGGCAGGCGTCCTGATGGGTGCATTACGGCTGGTGCGCGCAGGTCATGCTGCAGCGCTTTGCGGAGCGGCACAAGCTGTGGCTGGCGGCGGTGGAGGCGGTTGCAGAGCTAGACGCTCTGATGTCGCTCGCCATCGCCGCCGCCTCCGGCGACGGCGACATGTGCAGGTCCGCTTGCTTGTGTCACTGCTTTTGTCAATGCTTGACGCACGGAACCACATGGTCTGCGGTCCCTGGGATGGCCGTTCCCTATGCTTCTGTACACTCTTCGGCAGGCAGATGTCCTACATGTCGGGTAAGCCACACCTTGCATTCGTCTCGGAGGGTCTCCTGCTTCACATTGCAACTCACATGCTCAAGAGTCTGCAGCTCAGAGCCACGCCGCTGCCCCCCCCCCCCCCCCCCCCCCCCGCGGCAGGCCGGAGCTGGTGGAGGTGGCGCCGGGGCCGGAGCACATGTTTGAGGCGGCGGGGCTGCACAAAACAGAATTGTAACTGTAAAGCTGTTACGTCCTTGCTGTTTCCGCAGGCCGGAACTGGTTGAGGTGGCGCCTGGGGCGGAGCAGGTGTTCGAGGCAGCGGGGCTGCGCCACCCGTGCGCCTTCATGAGCCGCGCCGCCACGGCCTTCGTGCCCAACGACGTGCAGCTGGGCGGCGGCCAGCCGCCCTTCGTGCTGCTCACCGGTGCGTGCGCTGCCTCTCTGCTGTAGGTTATGCAGTTTAAGCTGCACACCAGAAAGGCTTCGTCGTCCTGCATGTCCGCCAACGACGAGCAGCTGGGCGGCGGCCAGCCGGCCTGCGTGCTGCTCACCGGTGCGTGCAGATTCTGCCGCTCTGCACCGTCCCTCTTTGATACCTTTGCAACCACCCTCTGAACATGCCGCACCATGGCCAGGCCTGTGAGCTGTCCCAACAGATATGCCGTCGGATCACGCAGCATGTTGCTGACGGCCGGCAGAGCAGCACGAAGTGTAGGCCCAGTGGAGTGCGGCCTGTCCCTGCCAGGTGTGCTCGAAGGAGTTTCAAGGAGGCACAAGTACTTTTCTTACATGTCTGCTGATTGTTCTGCAAGCCCCAACATGGGTGGCAAGTCGACGCTGCTGAGGCAGGCGTGCTTGCGGCGGTGCTGCCACAAATTTGAGTAAGATCAAATACACCACAGTTTCCAAATACTGCCCCATGCGCGCACAGGCCCCAACATGGGGGGCAAGTCGACGCTGCTGCGGCAGGCATGCCTGGCGGCGGTGCTGGCGCAGGTGGGCGCCTGGGTGCCCGCTTCCTCCTTCCGGCTGTCGCCCGCCGACGCGGTCTTTGTGCGCATGGGCGCCCGGGACCACATCATGGCTGGCGAGTCGACCTTCTTCGTGGAGCTGTCCGAGACCGCCTCCATGCTGCAGGTAGGGTTTTTGAGGGTTTGCGCGCTGATCTCTGCTCAGCTGCCGTGGAGTTGGAGTGGCAGTCGTGACAGCGTGGTCATGCAGAGACGATGGCAACTTTGACGGCAATGCCGAAGACACCTGCTGCCGGCTGCGTTCTCCATGTTTGCAACAGCGGATCCCGCCTGCCGTTGCGGCTGCCACAGTCGACGTGCCGACTGTGCCGACGAACAGCACGCTCACAGCATTCTTGAGGTGGTGGGATAGACGACCAGTTGCACCCCTGAGCGCTTGGATTGCGACATGTGACGCTGACCAATAAACACCGCTGCAGGCGGCGACGCCGGCCAGCCTGGTGGCGCTGGACGAGCTGGGGCGGGGCACCGCGACCAACGACGGCGCCGCCGTCGCCGCCGCGGTGCTGCAGCACCTGTCCACGCAAGTCGGCTGCCGGTGAGCGTCCAATGGCAGCTTCGCATGTTGCAGGGCAATGCCCGCCCCCTGCACAGGTCCAGAGTATGCATATGTGCGAATCTGAGCAGCTGCATCATTGAGGTCTGCTCCCACGTCCTGCCAGCAGCACCGGCAAGCCAGAGTTGCAGGAGCCTGTCTCCGCTACGCATAATTTCAGGTTTGCAGAGA
>JAABUW010006026.1_pt1 | contig 15437 bp, 12 predicted proteins | sample 5560081 | NCBI WGS metagenome assembly JAABUW01 (sample SAMN10711882, study PRJNA513363) | rock metagenome | isolation source: Antarctica rocks | place: Antarctica: Victoria Land, Knobhead sud | reverse complement strand
TCGCTTCTAGAGTCCAAGACCACAGCTTACGACAGATTGGCCGAAGAACTTAATGCGCAGCACCAAAAGACACTCGAATTGCGACGTGAAGTCTCGACCCTGGAGCAATCCCTTCAGTCTGCGAATACAGCTTCCACCAGTGCACGATTCCACGAGCAAGGTTTTCAACAAGAGATCGAATCTCTGAAAAGTAGCAACGACTGGCTCGATAAAGAATTGAAGACGAAGTCCGCGGAATATACCAAGTACCGCAAGGAGAAGAGCTTGCGCATTGCTGAGCTCCAGCGACAGTATGACGATGCACAAAGCACTATTGAATCTGCAAATCGCACTGAGACGAATCTGCGTAGGAGATTGGAAGAAATAGTCCAGAAAGCCGATGATTCCTTCTCTAGGGTCCAAAAGATGCAAGAGGAGTTCGCCAAGAAAGACGAGTCTTATAGGATTGAGCTGGATGCTGCCAATCGCCTGACTGAGCTTACCAGAAATTCGGCCAACACCGAGCGACAAAGGTGGCAGGATCTTTCGGCGGAGCTCGAAACGGCTAAAGAAAATGCGTCCGAGCAGCTTGGAAGATTCGGAGCTGAATTGGAAACGGAGCACCGAGACAGAGAAGCAGCTGATGCTAAGATAGGCGAACTTGAGGTACAAGTCGAGCAACTCCAAGCCAATATTTCGGCATTGCAGAGTAGATCGTTGCTGCCTAGCTCCCCCCATCAAGGTATTAATGGACATGCAACTCCGATTCGAGGAGATGGGTCTACGCTAATGGGCTCTCCTGGGACACCGCGGTCCAAGGGAGGTCTCAATATCACTCAAATGTATAGCAGCTATAACGACCTCAAATCTCAGCTAGAGTCTGAGAAGCGCCGAAATGAGAAGCTCAGTTCCACTCTTGACGAAATGATCCAGGATTTGGAAACCCGCCAGCCTGAAGTCGAAGAGTTACGCTCGGATCACGCACGTCTAGAATCTGAGATAGCTGAAATGTCTTCTCTGATAGACGTAATTGGTAAAGAACGCGATCAGGCCTTGAAAGGAGCGAAGAAATGGCAAGGCCAGGTGGAAGCTAAAGCCAGGGAAGGGGAGTTACTTCGCCAACAGCTTCGCGATCTTAGTGCTCAGGTGAAAGTCTTCCTAATGGAGGTCCATCTCCGCGATCAGGGTAACGACGATCTGTCTGCAGATGCGCGGGCACAGCTCGAGCGGCTAGTTCAAAGCCGGGCGGACGGAGAAGTACAAGAGGGTATGACCGATACGGGTCGTTTCATCAGTCAGAACCTGGTCACGTTCCGGAATATTAATGAGCTTCAAGAGCAGAATACTAGCTTGCTAAGGATCACACGAGAACTCGGAGAAAAGATGGAGCACGAAGAGTCTGTCCGGAGACAGTTGGAGGAGACTCGGGATTGGGATGACCTTCAGGAAAAGTACGAACGTTGCAAGGACGAGGTGAAATCCTTGGTGACTCAATCACAAAGCTATATCAGGGAGCGGGATATGTTCCGTCGCATGCTTGCGCATAGGGGCCAAATACCGCCGGGCACTGACGCCAGTGCTCTATTTTCCGAATCTTTCATTGGCGATGCAGCCCCTGCCACCTCTAGGAATGGCGAAGTGATAAGTAGTATCGAGGACTCTCCGTCCGCGAAGGACTTGGCCGATTACGCCAAACTGTACAGAGACATGCAGGCACACTTTGACGCCTATAGGAACGAAGCTGCGACTGACCGATCGACCTTGAAAGAACAAGTTGACAGTCTTTCGAGGCTGAATGGTGAGCTTCGGGGTGAAGTTGTGCGCGGAAGCAGCCAGGTCACGCTAGCACACGAGCGTTACGAGATGCTCCAGACCAACTACGCGATGCTTAGGACTGAAAATGAGGAACATCAGAAGAGATCCCAATCTCTGTCCGATAGCGCCACCAAGCAAGAATTGCGAGTCCAACAAGTTGCCGAAGACTTAGTCGAAGCCAAGGGCCTTGTTGACAGCATGCGCAACGAAAATGCCAATCGGAAAGCCGAAAAAAGCTTTTGGAAGTCCATTGAGAAGCGCATGACCGAGGACAACGAGAATCTATTGAACGAGCGTAGCAGATTGAACGCTCTGAACGCTAACCTCCAAAATCTGCTGAACGAACAAGAACATTCTGACAATGACGCACGTCGAAGACTACAAACGCAAGCTGATAACCTTGAGAAGGAATTGCAATCAACGAAGAACAAGCTCTTTGAGGAGACTGAAGAGAATAAGGGGGTCGCGCGGCGACGCGAGTATGATAATGAACAAAGCCAGAAGCGGATCGACGATCTTGTCTTGAGCCTTGGCGCGATTCGCGAACAGCTCGTTGCCGCTAACACTACCAAAGATCATTTGTCAGCTAGGGTAGACGACTTGACCATTAAACTCCGCAGTGCCGAAGAGCGTGTCAACGTCTTACAACCAACAACGGCTCCTCGCCCTGGCGCAACGAACGGCGATACAACCCACGATTCATCCGCTGATGGCGACGAGTCTAGCCTGAGCAAGGATCAAGAACTTGCATTCCAGGCGTCTGAATTTAAACGCGACCTCAACCTGACCAAGGCCGAACTTGAGAACGTCAAGAGTCAAGTCGAGCAATATAAGGCAATCAGCCAGGCATCAGAGGAGGAACTACAGAGTCTGAACGAGACTCAAGACCTGTACCGCCAAGAAACTGACAAACTTGTCGAAGAAAAGAATGCCAAGATCAAGGAGCTTGAGCAGCGTGTCGAGGACACTACTTCAGAGCTTGCCTCCACCAATTCGGAGCTGTCTGATCTTCGCAACGAACAAGCAGAGAGCGGGCGATGTCTGGATGACCACAAGAAAGCTTTCGAGGCCGAGATTGCTCAATTGAAGGATCAAGACGATCGTCATGCGGCCGCAGCCCAATTCTATCAAGAGGATCTAAAAACCCAAGCTGACATTGCCCAACAAGCACAACACAACTATGAGACTGAGTTGGTCAAGCATGCGGACGCAGCCAAGGCTCTACAAAAGGTGCGAGCCGATTACAACGAGCTCAAGCTTGAGATTGTGGAGGTCAAGACGGAAGCGGAATGTGCTCGCACAAGCCTTAGACAGAGCGAGGAAAGCTGGTCGGATTCGCGTGATCGATATACGAGGGAGCTGGCCGAGCTCAAAGCTGGGCGAGAGAACTTGGCCGCTCAGAATAATCGTCTCCATCAACAGCTCGAGACTGTCACGGCTCAGATATCTAGTCTGAACAGACGTGCCTCAAGCGATGGCGTGACCGCGAATGAAGACTCTGCAACATCTGGTCTTGAGAACCTGCAAGAGGTTATCAAGTATCTTCGACGCGAGAAAGAGATCGTCGATGTTCAACTAGAATTGTCTGCTCAAGAAGGAAAACGTCTAAAACAACAACTTGACTATACTCAGTCGCAACTAGATGATACTCGTTTACGACTCAACCAACAGCGACGAGTAGAAGCTGACAACGAACGTTCCAATCTTGACCATAACAAGCTAAGGGAGACCATCAATGAACTAAACACTTTCCGTGAGTCCAGCGTCACCTTGCGCGCCGAGAGTAGACAAGCACAGACTGCCTTGGCCGCGAGAACGACCGAGGTCGAGAGCTTGAAAGCTCAAATCGAGCCTTTGCAGGCCGCAACTCAGGTACTCAGAGACCAAAACGAGACTCAGGCGGGAGAGATGAAGCTTCTCAAAGAAAATTCGGACCGTTGGCAGCAACGGGCCCAGAATGTATTACAGAAATACGACAGAGTCGATCCTGCTGAGCTTGAAGCGTTAAGAGAACGGCTGAAGACATTGGAGACTGAGCGCGATGAACTTCTGTCGTCCAAGCAGACCTTGCAAGAGCAAGCTGATAGCGCTTCAAGTCAGGTAGCCCAGGCCCAAGAACAAGCTGAAGCTAGGTTGGAAACATTGAAAGCCAGGCTCACCGAGCAATTCAAGTCGAGGTCCAAGGTACTGTCGGATAAGATCAAGGAGAAAGACGCCGCGTTGCAGACCGCTTCCACGGAAAAGCGGGGCCTTGAACAACAGCTCGAAGGACTATCGGAATTGCAGACCGAGCTTGATACCACACGGGCAGAGAGAGATTCTGCGGTCGAGAGAGCTGAAAACCAGACTGCGGGAGCTGATGCTCATGCCGGCAAGGGAAGTGAGGACGGTCAAGTCGATGAAGGTGAGGCTCAGGGACCGATGCAAGCTGACACGCAAGACTTGCAAAGCAAGCTGGCCGCCAGTGAAGCACGTGCTGGCGACGAGGCGTCGCAATCCGCCAACCTTCGAAGCGAACTGGATGTATCAAGATCAAGGATCGCCGAGCTCGAATCGCAAATTGTAAGCCCTGCAAATAATGCCAATTGTTTCAGTCATTAACGTTGCCTTTAGAAGCAGATGCAGGAAAGCATCGATGTATACAAAGCCGAATTGGCTCAACTGCGCGATACACAGCAACAAGTGAGCAATACGCCTAACGAAGAGGTAGCACAGCAATTGGCGAATCTTCGCAGGGATCTTGTCCAAGCTCAGCAAGATGTCGAGAACCAACGCGCAACTGCGGCCGTCAACACAACCCTAGCCAATGCGCCCGTAGAGGATGGTTCGAGATCGCTTGCAGATCAGGTCGCCCAACATGTCGAGGCAGTGCGTGCGGAGCTCGAGGCAAGACACAATGAGCGAGTCAAGGAAGCTGAGGAGAACATGGAAAAGAAAATGAATGGTATGAGAACGCAACTCACTACTAAGTTGAAGGAAGGAAAGGCTGCAATACGACAAAGCCTTGCGGCAGAGCATGAACAAGCTTTACGAGCGCTAAAAACAGACTATGAGCAGCAGATCGAGGATTTGAAGACGAGACACAAAGATGAACTTGACGAGCTTAAACGCAATGAGGATTCGAAGTTCGCGAAGCTTAGAGAAGCCTGGGACAAGGAGCACGAGGCACCTCACGGCAGTGACGGATCTTCAGACGTTAAGCCTGAAGGGGATGCGGCTTGTGGCCCTTGGGAACCTTCAGAGGCAGAGGCGAGGGCGTTTGTGCAGTCGAATGAGGTGGTAAGAAGCATCGTGAAGAAGAACATTACCGCCCATGTCAAAAAGGAAACAGAGGAGCAAGCGGCCAAACTTAAGGAAGAACACGAAATGGCCATGACTGAGTGCCAAATCAAGGCAAACACAGCCAAAGAACACGCAGTCATGATGGAGGGCAAGAAAACGGCTCTGCAGGTCAACATGGCCAATAACAAGGCCAAGATTTCACAGTTCAAGATTGGGATAGTGGAAAAGGCTGCCCAGGAAACGCCCGAAAAAACTGTGCAAGAGGTATGGTCAGTTGCAAAAGATGCAAAGCCGCCACCAGCTGCTCCGCCCGCACAACAACAGGGTTCCTCCAAGGCTCAACAGCCGCCTGCAACAACAGAACTTGGGCAGCCAATACCGTCAGCGGCCACCCAGAGCACTAGTAACGCCCAACATACCCTTACAACAGCATCGACCAACCAGTCGACATCATCAGCACTGAACGCCCCTACCGCTCAGCAATCACCCATGCAGACGAAGCAACTAGAACGGCAGCCAAGCAACCCAACACTTGGACGTGCAGCACCAGCTGCCGCGCCTAGTCAAGCCCCATCGCCTACACAGCAGAGCGCTCTTCCTCAGTCGCCGAATCAGAACCAATTACCATCGAACGCTGGAAACACCAATCAGCGTCCGCCTTCAAGCCAAGTTCCTCCATCTCAGCCTAGGAAGCTGCCTCAAGAAACGGCGAACAACCAACCTAATGCAGGAGCTGGTCCTGCAGCCTTGAGAGGTCTACAGCCATCGGGTCTACCAGTAGCTAGAGGAGGGTCCATGCGTGGCAATCCTAATGCACGAGGAAGAGGTGGCGGTCGCGGAGGCCCTCAAGGGATTAACACCAATGAGGCTCAGCAGCAGGGAAGGAATAGTCCCACGAGCGGTGGAATGAATCCGGGGGCTAAACGTTTCGTTCCTGGGAATAAAAGACCAAGAGATGATGAACAGCAAGGGGGTGATGCGGGTAATGGTAAGAGAATACGTGGAGGTGGTTTAGGTAGGGGCGATTCGTAACGGGGAGTACGTGATTCGAAATCAAGTTTCGTGATATCACGTCTTCGAGCTGTAAGTAGGCGTTGAGAAGGGTGGTCATTTCCATGCATTGCGCGGAGTTCTTCCCAATGGCAAGCTTGCTCTCACGGAGGCCTCGTGATGGTATCAGCATGGTCTTCCGCTAGATACTCACATATTAGTCTTGTAAATAGAACTTCATTTTGCTCACGCAAAGATGGCATTTATCAATCATTTGTTTAGGTTGCCTGCCACTACATGACATTACATGAGCCGGTCTTACTACGACGCAGCTGGTTTCATCTCTCCGAACATCTTCAAAAATCCAAAATGACAACCAATCGGCCCCCTCTCGCTCCCCAACAAACCTCCACCTCCAAAACGCTGGGCCCGCCCCTACATGTGACACCCACCACCCTCATCTCTGCATCCGCTCTCTTCAGTGGCACAAATCCTATCAGCTTAGGCGCAAATGTCATCATCCAACTCCGATCTCGTCTCTCTTCGACTTGTAAGTCATCTCCCTCCCACAATATCCTGTTGGAGCCTCAAGACAAGTGCCGGGAGTTCCTTCCAGTTATGTCTCAAGATCCTTTGGCACTTGCGAAAAGGCGACTACTAACTGTACGGCTTCTCATCAGACGGTCCCGTAAACATCGGCGAAGGCACCATCATCAACGAGCGCGCTTCAATTGGCCACCTCACTGCTCCTCAAAGCAAAAAGTACGAGAACGAAACAGCGACAGATGTGGCCGGTGTCAACATCGGCCAAAGTGTTCAGGTTGGCTCTGGCGCCATTGTCGAAGCAACCAGCATAGGCGCATTTACTACCATTGAAGCGGGAGCTATAGTGGGAAAGGGGGCGGTGGTGGGCGAGCGGTGTAAGATTTGTGCAAAGGTGGAGGTTGGAGAGGGGTGTGTCGTGGAAGATGGGATCATTGTCTGGGGAAGTAGGTGGGGGGAATGGAGGGCTGAGAAGAGGGCTGGGGAACTGGAGGTGAGGAGGGAAGGGTGGCTAAAGGAACAGGCAGAAATGTTGAGGAGGAACTGGACTGGAAAGTAGGGATAGACACAACACCAGCATCGTCGATCAGACCATCGTTGCACAGATCTAGATGTAGGGCCCATGTCCGCACTGAGGGACTATATGAGAATCAACAGCGAAGGCTCCCTCGACACGACTGCTGGAGCCATTGCTTTCACTGCGGCTATTTGTACTTGTACCGATGACAACTCCGTTACGGATCAGCTATAGCGAAGTCATCGACCACTTGCTCCAAAGTTGTCTCTTTTGCGAAATAGATAGGCGATGCTGAGGCTGCGAATAAGGCATTACCTACCGAAGAGGTAACGCGGTGAATGTTTATTGTTGGCTACCTATTTGGGTCGCGGATGGCATGCCAGTTGCCAGCGAGTGGGATGGAGTACGTAGTAGACCACGTAATTACGCCCAATGAGAAATGTCGTATTGATACGGCGTATAATTACGCTTACACGATAAGTCATACCCTCATTCAGTTTTCGGAAGCTAACCTTTTGAGGCTTACCGGCTGGGCAAACTAGCCTTCACAGACTTAGATGATAAGCGCATCTAGCCCCTAACAGTTAACATCGGAGCTTTAGTGACTCATCACCGACGCAGGGGATACCCCTTTTCTAATTTCTGCTCTACTATGGTGTCCACCGAATTAAATGTTAGCGTGACAGGGATTATTTTGGAGAGGACACAGCAAAATAATCCCTGCCACGCTAACATATAAACCCCCGGAGACGTTAAAATACGGAAGGCCTGTACAAGGGAGCCCTTGTCTCCTGTATTTAACTCTCGGATAGATATCTTGTATTTTTTACATACTAAAGTACCACGTCTCCAGCCTTGGCAGGGAGATACCTCGGCTTTCGGCTTCCGGCGCGCTATCGATATGGTTCACGATTTCGAACCAATGCGTTCCATATCCACCGTATGATGCCACATTTCCCTACTAACACGTTCCAACAACTCCGCACTTTGAGACTGCCATATACATGCGCTCGATGGTCCGGTCGCAGGCGCTTGAGGTTCTTCCAATCGATCTCACAACGAAGGCAATTATCAAGTACAGGGAAGACTCGGCAGCATGTTGCTCCCACGATGGAGCAACTGCGGGCCCCGTTTGCGCACAAGAATAACTCAATTCTGTCGGTGTTCTTTACGGAAACCCTGGCTCCGGCTGACCGATGTAGCTATTATACTCTGAGTGTTATCCTGGGGACAGTAGCCCTATCCTACGGCTCGGTGCCCATGTACAAGATGGTGCGTTTGCCTTTCCATGTTCGCGAAGCGTTCCATTAACACTGTCCATTAGATTTGTCAGCAAACTGGCTGGGGAGGCCAGCCCATCAAAGCTTCTATACACTCGAATGCTGATGACCCTGCTAGTCGGCTTACACCAGTAACCGACTCCCGCCGTCTACGTATCACCTTCAATGGGTCTGTATCAGATGTGATGCCATGGAAGTTTACGCCACAGCAACGAGAGGTCCGAGTCCTGCCGGGGGAGACCGCGTTGGCATTTTACACGGCTACGAACAAGAGCACCGAGGATATCATTGGGGTGGCGACCTACAGTGTTACGCCTGCCCAGGTGGCACCGTATTTTAGCAAGATACAGTGCTTTTGTTTTGAAGAACAGAGACTGAATGCTGGAGAGACGGTTGACATGCCAGTCTTCTTTTTCATTGATCCTGACTTCGTCAACGATCCCACGATGACCAAGATCGATACCATTACCTTGTCGTACACGTTCTTCAGTAAGTTGACCTCCTTTCATTCATTCCAGGCTTGTATAACTATACTGAGCCAACGGCCCGCGTAGAAGCACGGTATGATAAGAATGGCAATCTGACGCCCATGCCGATGACCATGGGATGATCTTCATACAAAGCAATGCCTTATTGCTCGGAAGGCACTCTCATGGTATTCTCGGTCAGACCTGAGAAGGTTGGAGAAGTACTGACAAGGCCGTCCCGCGTGGCAGGAAGCGATAAGTTGTACCTTCTGGTGAATGTCCAGGGTTGATCGGCGTATGAATAGTCAAATATCTTGGGATGGAAAGAGAAACGATTGCGCCAAGTCATTCTGCTGCCAATGCAAGGCCGAAGACATCATTGGTAGTCCAAGACATTGTCCGGGGGTCAGTGTCATCAGTACATGGTCAGCAGCCAGAGGTAGAGAACTTGTGGTCAGAATCTTACATCATCCTGATCGTTTCACTTGGACCGCGGAGTGAGAATGCTTCCATCCAATATTGACTTTGCAAAACCACTTTATTAGTGGTTCCTAAGAGTTTTGGTAGTTTTCTCCGCAATTGGTAAGTACTTTACAAAAGTATAGCCACCACAACCGTGGCTTTGCCAGGCATTTAGCGTATCCAAGACTCCTGCACATCCTTGGCACTAGACACGTACTTTGAATTTCCCCCATTTCTGTAGGGAATTCTACATAGCAGTCGACTTTTTGACTAATTTGTCTTTTAGAACTGAAGTTCATCTCGACACTTATCGCTTTAGTTCAAAGATTTGAGACGTTGTAGACTCATATTGGATTTGCGTGTTCAGTGCTAAGGATGTGCAAGAGTTTTGAATACGCTAGAAGGTGTCACCCTGAACGGGCGCGTACCCAGAAGAGGCGCAGCCCTATAGGGTGCTAGTACCACTAAAATTTACTTCCACATTACAACGAGCAGAACATCGTTATTTCGCGTTTCTAACGTTCTACCCTATAGGAATAGTATTTATCATAGTCGTAGGTCACATAATTAGTTAAAAGTATAGGTATTGATAGTAAAAAATATTAGTGCGCCCGATCTAGGTATGCGCCCGTTCAGGGTGACACCTTCTAGTTCTAAGCACTTGTTTCCGATTGCGCCGTAAACGCGAAGACGTGCCAAGAGCGAGCGCGTTGTGTCTGCGCTCGTAGTAGATCCTTGAGAACAAACATACATTCGAGTACAGCCCTTCATGGCGTTGCTTGTAGACAAGTACCGTCCACGCTCGTTGGAGGCATTAACATACCACCCAGACCTCTCGGAGCGGCTTAGAAGCCTCGTAAGCCTCTTTGTCCGCTCCCGTTGACAGCAGCTAAAACTATGTCATGCACAGGCGCGCAGCGGAGACTTTCCCCATCTTCTCGTCTATGGACCATCAGGGGCAGGGAAGAAGACGAGGATAATCACGACTTTACGAGAGCTCTACGGACCAGGAGTGGAAAAGATCAAGATTGACTCCCGTGTGTTCCAAACAACCTCCAATCGCAAACTCGAGTTCAACATCGTCGCCTCGGTATACCACTTGGAAATCACACCCTCTGATGTTGGCACTTTCGACAGAGTAGTTATTCAGGATCTCCTCAAAGAGGTTGCTCAGACCCAACAAGTAGATCAATCTGCTCGGCAACGGTTCAAAGTTGTGGTCATCAGCGAAGCGGACCATCTTACTCGAGATGCGCAAGCAGCGCTCAGGAGGACGATGGAAAAATACAGCCCAAATCTGAGGTTGATACTGTTGGCGAATAGTACAGCGAACATTATTGCGCCAATTCGGTCAAGGACTCTCTTAGTGAGGGTGGCTGCACCTACGGAGACGGATATTTGCAAAGTTCTTCAGAAGGTGGGAGCGCAGGAAGGGTGGACCGAGGCTGAAGGGCTGAATAGGAGGATTGCGAAGGACAGTGGAAGGAACTTGAGGAAGGCCTTACTCATGTTCGAAGCGGTGCATGCTCAAAAGTAAGGACGCTGTTGTGGACTTACTACTGTGCTAATGAACGGGTCGCAGTGAACAGGTCACAAACAAAACTCCAATACCGCCGCCTGACTGGGAAGCTCTCGTTGCACAGATTGCAGACGATATCATGACAGAGCATACCCCAGCACGAATTCTGCTGGTCCGTGCAAAGTTGTATGACCTCCTGAGCCATTGCATACCGCCTACGACCGTTCTAAAGGTATATCTGATGTGCCCTAACCTTTGTCCTTCAGTCCATGCTGACTAGGGAAAGACCTTAACCTTCAAGCTCATTCCGAAGATTGACGATGCACTGAAAGCAGACGTCATCAGGTGGTCTGCTTTCTACGAGCACAGGATCAGGCTAGGTAGCGTGGGTATTCGTGAAACCCCCTACTCATGCATCATACTGACGTAGACAGAAACACATTTTCCATCTCGAGGCTTTCGTTGCAAAGTTCATGAGGATTCTAGAGAGGTCAGCCATTCAATTTGAATATTGATAACGATGGCTAACACCCAGATAGCTACTTGATGGGCATGGATTTCTAGGCGTAGAGTTCGTGTGTAAAACTTCGGTATGGGAACGCCACGAAGCGATAAGTGTGGACCTCGGGTGTCCAGGTATTCTAAACCGGCTAGCTCGGGGCAAATTATTGAAAAGAGCGACCCAGAGTTGGTGGGGCAACGGGAAGAAGTCGGCAGCGACTCTTGACACCGACCCCTCGGTCATTATAATGTTCCGAAGATTGTGCAGCTTCATCGAAACCTATCAAACAAACTAATCGTCACCAATCCTTCCCAGAAAGATCCCACCTTGTCTCTGCGCTTTCGAGGAAGACGTTGTCTATTGTTCAACATGTCGTCAGGACTTATGGATACTGTTCCTGGGGGCGAGTCGGACCAGTAAGTCACGGTTCGATCCTGACCAGCGACCCAATACTGATAGCCGATGAGATACCAGTCGCAACAGACGGTCACAAATCCGCACTCGAAACAAGGCGGCCAGATGGGAGGTCAGCTTTTCCGCGCCTGCCACACCAGTTTGATCCTCGAGCTTACAGTCGCCCTAGATCCCGAAACCCAGGTTGACGCAGTCGACTCTCAGCGAGAAGAGCAGAACGCCGCACGAGGGGAGAAGACTGCGGACAACGTGAGATACGGGCAGAATATCTCAGAGGGTGGTATGGGCGGCAAGACGACAGAGTCTGGCGGAAGTGCAAATAAGGGTGTGCTTTGAGGACATTTATAAACAACTCTGGCAGAGTCCACGGACGCTGATGGGTGTGGCAGGCTCGGGTTTCGGCGGCACAGGTGCACAGATGGAGAGCGACAACGCTGAAGAGTCTAGGCAAGAATCCGGCGGCTATGGTCCAGGATCAGGCGTTGGGGCATAGATCAGCAGGATACATGGTGCTTCCCAAGAGAACGGTGTACTTCAATTGAATGTTTACAGGGCCGCTGCAGCTGTAGGCGAGGCAATAGGCAATTCGCCTGGCGTCGTAGCCAGTATCCGCCCTGCCTTCACATCTGCTGATAGCTTTATCCGTGGGCTTCGCATATCAGCCAGTGTGATCCCAGCCTCCATTTTTGTCAACCCCATGACTGGCGGATCGCCTTTCTTTACGAATTCGTATAGTCCTGCCTCGCTGTTAATGGGTCCTCTACTAGAGGTTCGCACCCAATAGCTCACCAGGCATCTTATTCCCAGCCAACCTCATCGCATCTCTGACCACCTGCTCATGCAACTCCCCCTTTATCTCAAATATGATCTGCGACACGGCCACCCTCGCAGCCCAATAATCAAAGCTTCCCTTCCCTTTTCCCATTCTGTTTTCATTCCCATGGGTGTAAACCCCAATGTTCGCAGCTACTCTGGTATACAATCGATATCTCTGCCCCCGTAATCGCTTCTTGATGGCTTCAGCACCGGTGGCGAGCTGCGATGATGATATACGTCGGTCGTGATCACGCATGCGAATGCCGTAGTCGCCCCATACCACTGTTGTGCCTCTGGTGCTGCCACCTGTAGGCACACGGCAACGGCCTTTACGGTTCTTTTGGGTGTGGCCACGCTTGGGAGCCAACCAATTGAGCGACTGGGAAGTCGTTGAGAATGTTCGCAAGCTAGAATGTGCAAAGGTATCCGGGGCCACAACTAAAGTAGTTACTATCAGTAAACGAGAATTCCGTACTGGGAAGCCTCTACCAGGGCTCGAAGTATAGACCTACGGGATGGAAGATAGCTTGAGATTCTGATAGGCAGCAAGCATGGTCGCAATGCTGGAGTGATTCGAGGCTTCATCGCTAAAATGGATATGGGGCAAATGCGAGGTAGGATTGAAGAGCGAAGGCATCCAGAGTCGTCTTGGCGGCCGAGGGGCGCGGAGAAATGTCGCGAACTTTCAAGCGCGTTCGCAATAGCCGTGGCTTGCTCACGTCCGCTGCCAATTTGGAAGGCACGAATTGCATGTCTCCGACTTAAACTTATGTAGCGCAGCATATTGGGAACGTCGTATAGGAAGATGCCCCCAGACATCCGAAATTTCTTTGGGGGTAAGGGAGGTGGTCCGGCAGGTTCAAGTCAGGAGCACAATACTCTCAAAGCAGCCGTAGGTGCTCTTCTTTCCATGACTCCTTATGATGACTTCTAAAGCTTCTGCTAATAGCTTGTTCCGGGTCTCTCTTGTCGTTCTCTCCTAAGTTGACAGATTCCCGTTTGTCGGTCTGGTTGTTGCTATGCTAATATGATGCTCTCTCAATTGCAGGCTAATGAAAAGAAGCCCAAGGGTAGAAGTACGCCATCAAACGTCAAGCCGCACTGTATCAAGTCTGATTGGTCACAGGCAAGCGGAAGGTTGTGAGTGATAGCGATGAGGAGGAGGTTCAACCGGCAAAGAAGGCAACGCCCAGGAAGCCTCCGCTAAAGAAACCAATGTAAGCCTCATTCAGTATTGTCTACATGTGCACTATGCTAATACCCAATGTAGGAAGGAAAATTCACCCGTTGGAGAAGTAACCACAACGTCGGATTACTTTGCCTCCAGTGGCAAGTCGAAGCCGACACGCTCAACCCCCATGAAAGCAAAACCCTCCCCGGAAAAGAAGGCTGCTGAAGCAGGGAAAGCTGCTTCTGCTAGACCCTCACCAAAATCCAAGGTCACACCCAAAATCGAGCCGGCAACGAACGGCAAAACGTCCTCTCGGCAAAAAACCAAGCCCCAATATGTAGAAATTGACGACGACGACGACAATGACTTTGAACCCCAAGTTGTCAAGGATGCTACCGATTCCGGAGAGGACATCTTTGGAGCAGACTACAAACATGGGAAAAGGGGCGGTAAAGATGCATATGAGAGCGACGTTGGAGATCACGTTGTAGTGCAGCCGGCCCGGAAAACTGCTAAAGCAAGCAGAGGGACCTCCTCCAAGAGAAAGGTCGATTCGACTGATGAAGATGATGACGTTGTAATTAAGAACATCCGGATGAAAGACATCCCAGCGTACTCGGAACCAAAGAAGAGCAAGGCAGCGAACGCCAACAAGGCTACTAAGGGTCGGAAGAGGAAGTCTGCGGAGCTTGACGAAGATGACGAGGAAGAGGAAGAAGACGATGGCGCCTCAAACCCAAAAAAGTCAAGAGGCGCGAAAGCAAAGTCTCCAGCGAGAAAAGCTACCTCTAAGAAAAAGTCCAATAAAGAAGATGAGCCTCCTGAGAGGACCGAGGCGGACGACATACTCGACAGCATTACTCAAGTCAGGGCACCTACACCACCACCGCGTGATGAGGGAAAGAAGTTCAATTATGCAGCTTTCAATTCCAACCGTGCAGATCCTCCTGCTTCAAGTGGGCCAGTGGATTTACCAAAAGGTGCCGAGAATTGCTTAGCAGGTCTTACATTTGTCTTCACTGGAATTCTCAACACTTTGGGAAGAGAGAAAGGGCAAGAGCTTGTGAAGCGCTACGGAGGAAAGATCACAGGTGCACCAAGTAAGAAGACAAGTTTTGTCGTACTAGGTTCCGATGCGGGCCCCAAGAAGCTCGAGACGATTAAGCTGTATAATCTTCGGACGATAGATGAGCAAGGCTTGTTTGAGCTCATACGCAAATTACCGGCTAACGGCGGGGATGGAAAAGCTGCCGCGAAGTTCGAGGAGACAAAAAAGAAAGACGAGGCCAAGATCGAAAAAGCCGCTGCAGAGATGGAAGAGCTAGAACGTGCAGCAGCAAAGAGAAACGTAAGCAGTAAGGCTAGATCTCAGCCAGAGGCAAAGAGGGCCATCGACATTTCCGCTAGTACTGATAGCCGACTGTGGACGGTTAAATATGCCCCAACAGCTACAAACATGATTTGTGGTAACAAAGGCCAAGTCGAAAAGCTACAAGCCTGGCTTAGAGCGTGGCCGGTTATCTTAAAGCAAGGTTTCAGGAAAGGCGGGAAACATGGGTGGGGGGCGTTTCGTGCAATGATGCTCTACGGTCCGCCAGGAATAGGTAAGACCACTGCAGCCCATCTCGCTGCCAAGCTGGAGGGATATGACATTCTCGAAAGCAACGCTAGCGATACAAG
>JAABUW010006024.1_pt1 | contig 15440 bp, 11 predicted proteins | sample 5560081 | NCBI WGS metagenome assembly JAABUW01 (sample SAMN10711882, study PRJNA513363) | rock metagenome | isolation source: Antarctica rocks | place: Antarctica: Victoria Land, Knobhead sud | reverse complement strand
GAAGTTCCGCCCAACTCGACTCGTATCCTTAGGCGTTGGAACATGCTTGAGGCTGTCAAATCCTATTCTATTGAGCCGGAAAAACTTCTGCTGCGCTCGTACCGAGACGGATCAATAATGTCAAACCGGAGTCTCGTTCCTAGCATGGAAGATACCTATGGTGCCCCATGGCTTCTGATCCACAGGGCCAATTTTCAGAAGGTTTTGGCCATAAGAAGCAGAGAAACTTGGTGTGAGGTTTCGAATGGGATTTCCAGTCACCAAGATCGATTACTCTTCATTATCGATAGCTTCATCATCAACAGATACAGCCATACAGGTGGATGCGATCCTCGGCGCTGATGGACTCCATTCTATGTGCCGATCGGAAGTACAAGCAAATTGTGATTCAGTCCTAGTCACTAACGATATAGCCTACCGTATCACCATCAAAGCGGACGATATGAGAAAACACCATAGGCTCTCCGAGCTCCTGGCAATCCCAGTCATCAACGCATGGCTTGGACCAAACGCGCATGTTGTAAGCTACACTCTTAAAGAGACAGGTCTTTACAACTTCGTCTTCATCTGCCGCGTCCAACTGGATGGGATCAGCGACATGCACGAGTTCTTCAAGGGATGGGATCCAAGGCTCTGCATGCTGCTTGACATTGCGGGAAAAACCAGAAAGTGGGACTTGTACACTAGTAATGAGATGGAAACATGGATACATCCCAAGAGCGCCTTTGCTTTGCTCGGCGATGCTTGCCATCCCATGCATCCCTACTTGTTAGTAGCCTCTTCTAAGAATTTGCAAAACGAAGGGTTGGATCGCTGATACGGTCTCTAGAGCCCAGGGTGCGGCCCAAGCTTTCGAAGATGCTGCTGTTCTCGGTGCTTTATTTTCTAAAATCAAGGACAGGGGTCAAATCCAGGAGACTCTCCTCAAATACGAACAGCTCCGTAAACCCCGGGCAACAAGAGTGGTACAGGAAAGCTTAGCAAACGGTCAAATTCTGCACATGCCTAATGGGAAGGAACAAGAAGAGAGAGACAGACAACTCCGTTTCGAAAAGCCGTTTCATGGCTTTCCAAATAGATGGGCTGATCCTGTGTTTCAAAAATGGCTCTTCGATTACGACGCATCAGATGAGGTAGAAAGGTTGGAAACAGGGCTTGATGGAAGGCCCCATTAGCTAGCGATCTTCGCTCAACCATAGAGGCGCAGTCACTTAATGCGACGCGAGGTATGAGCGATCAAGCATGCTGCATGCACAAAGCCATCTGGAATCGCTTGGCACCTTATTTGTCATCGTCCCTTGGAAGCGCATGGTCTGGCTTCGCCGGGTAGATTCCCAAGGCTAAGTCAAGCGATTCAGACAAGCGCCATTTTCCACGTTGTCCATTCTCTCAGGCTACTACAGAAAAGCTTGATAACTCAAGAGTATGCACTTCATGCCCTACGCTACGCTTTGGCCTAGCGACTAGTTAGCGTCCTACAGATGACTCTTTGAACGTACGGTACTATTTGGTAGCAAAGCTTCGAACAATCAGACAATGGATCAAGATCCAAACGACCTCCTCGAATGGCTCGAGGCATGGACCCATGGAGTTCCAGGTGGGGTTACGTCGGACGACTCGATGCGGCGCAGACTTCGAGATGCTGGCCGTAATTTCAGCATCGCAATGGAGACGCCTGGCGATACAATCCATCGTATCAGCAGTCTGGTAATGTCCACCTTTGCGATCGAGGCACTTCAGTCAAAGATCAATGTCTGACAAGCAATCCCAAACATTACTGACGCCATGGAAATTCCAATCTAGCCCTTGCAGTCAGCTATTGCGCGCGTGGGGATAGATCTCAAGCTCTTTGACTTCCTGGAGGAGAATGAGAAGACAACAATGGATTGCGATACCCTTGCACGGAAGACCGGGGCCGATCTGACGCTGATGAGTATGGACGTTCCTTAACCCTGATCACGATCTCATGCATCTCTTGTGCGGATCGTTCGCGACTCATAGGGTCTAGGGCGTTTGTTGCAATACCTCGCTTCGTTTGCGATGATAGAAGAAAGGGCAGAGGACCAATACACCGCCTCAAAAGTCTCGAAAGCTATGACGGTTCCAGGGCTCAAAGCAGGCATCATATTTTTGTGAGCTCACTTCACTGCTTATGCCTTGCATACTCGAATCTAACAGCAGATATATTAGCTTTGATATGCTTTCCCCAGCTTTTTTGCAGCTCCCAAATTTTCTTCGCGAAACTCAAAACCAAAACGTTTTAGATCCAGCCCATTGCCCTTGGCACTTGGCTCACCAAACAACGCTTGGTCCTTTCGCATGGATGAAAAGTCATCCTTACGAGTTCAAAGCTTTCGTCGCATGGATGACCGCGCAGCGAAAGAACATGCCTACATGGTTGGATGTCTTTCCAGTCAAGGAGCAATTATGTGTGGGCATCCAGACGGATTCCGTCTTGTTTGTTGACATTGGTGGGGGTCCAGGTCACCAATGTGTGGCACTCAAAGAAAGATATCCACATGTGAAGGGACGCATTATTCTACAAGACACCGAAGAAGTCATCAGAGAGGCGTTATCCATCCCTGGAGTTGAGCCTATGGTCCACGAACTTTGGACCGAGCAGCCTATAAAAGGTATGCGAATTTTCGCAACAAAGGCACCGGCTTGAAGTAGCGGCTTTGGCTAAATGTTATGCAGGAGCTCGCGGATATTATTTGAGGAACATCATGCACGATTGGCCTGACGAGCAATGCATTCAGATCCTCCAAAATATTATCCCGGCCATGGGCACTGAATCGATGATTCTTATAGATGAGATGATTGTTCCCAGCTATGGAGCACACTGGCGCGCAACGCAGCTTGATATGACAGTAATGTCGACTCTCGCAGCTCTGGAGCGGCGAAAGACACAGTGGCATGATCTATTTCTTGCTGCGGGTTTGAGGATCGTCGATATCTATACCTACACTGAGGAGTTGCAAGACAGTATAATCGTAGCAGTACCAATTTGATATGGACCCCAATGTGTACTCAACATAGCAGTTGAACTACAGTCAACACAAATAGTATTCGAATATGAGATCTTCACGTCAATGACGGCTTCGAGAGTAGTATTCCCCACAGCCTCCGAGAGCGATGCTACCGCCGGTAAGCCAGCACCCATTCTGGAACCACCACCAGCAACTGGATGGGCTTTGTAGATTCACAGTCCCGATCATAATACCCACCGACATCGCCGCGAACATGCAACCCAAATAGTAAAAGGTACCAGCATCCATCACTTTGCCAGCCGCCAGCAAAAGCAATATCTGCGCGGCCCCAAGCCCGGACAAAACGGCCTTGGCGTTCCTCTCAAAGCGAATTGCAATCGACTTGACGCCGGCCTGTTTGTCGTCCCGTATGTCCTGATGAGCATATATCATATCGTACAATATCGTCCACACAATTCCGGAACCATAGAGGCAGCTAGCAACCCTGAATGCTCTTGTATCATCTTCTAGCTGCACACCCATCGCAGGGAACCCAATCACCGCACCCCAAGACCACGTCAGGCCAAGGATCACTTGCGGATAGTTGGTGACTCGCTTGGCTAGAGGATAAAGTGCTATGAGCACTATCGACGGCAGGCTGTACCAGACACAAGAACTTGGGAAAGCGGGATACAATGCCATACCCAGCGCGATTTGGACGCCATTGTACAGTAAAGCGTTATATGTGGAGAGCGCTCCGCGAGCTAGTGGCCGAAGGCGTGTGCGCGAGACTTGGCGGTCAATGTCTTGGTCCAGGATATCGTTCCACGTGCAAGCTGCAGAGCGGAAGATAAAAGACCCAATGATGAAAAGAGTGTTGGTTCGTAGGAGCTGGAGTACGGGTGGCACAGGATCTTGGAGACAGGCTGCTATGACCGTAGTGTAAATGCAAGGGATATAAAGGTAGAGCATGCCAGCTGGTTTGTTGACGCGGATGAGTTCTGCGAAGGGGATCCAGGATACTGGCAGATAGGAGAGGAACCCTTGTTTCGGAGAGGTATAGTGAGGATCTTGCCGATGATGCTTGGAATCTGAAGACATTTTTAGACCAAGAGCTGCTGTCAGTGGTGGCTATTGAGGGACCGTCGGAGATTTTTGGGTTGGTTGCCAAGCGACTTTTAGAAGAACGAGTCGAGCCTTGATGGTGAAATGGGTTCTTGTTTGACTGTCCTCATTAGGTGGTAAGCCTGACAGCAAGGTTTTGAACAAACATTGAAACAGTGTGTCCTCCGGGGCCAAGGTCCACATCCAGTAATAGTCCTGTTCAAACACGTCACTGAACCGCAGCTGAGCTCCACTTCTTGACCATGATTCGCCATGATTGGGGTGCGAGATATCACAACATAACAAAGACGAGACGCATAAGCGCTTATGTCATTCAGGATGATCTAGCCATCGGCGGATCGTCAACGTCGTGGAAGTGGATCTAACAAGACGGGTGATGCCAGGCGAACAAGGTGTCTTGCGTTGGAGAGATCATCGCTGCAGTCGGAAACTACTGTAGTCGTTGAGGAGGAATGGCTGTGCATATACGAACATAACATACCAGTGAGGAGCCTGGATCAATCTAGCTCCGGATCTGCGAGGTGTAAGCACTTATGCATAGCTCGTTCCTGTAATTCCCATCAAGGGTATTCACACGGCGCGACCTGGAATTACGACAATAGTTACGATCGAGGATCATCATTAGCAATGGCGAGATGTCCGATGCGCAATCGGGATTGCCTCTTATCCTCTCACTCGTGATAGAAATGCGAAAGCGATGGGCTGGCATTGCTGCTGGAGGGAATTGATCTGCAGGAGGGAAGCTGGTGTGTATAAACTTGAGGCGAATTGTGACCGGTCAAAGAGTCCTTGGAGCGGCGACTATCTCAACCGACATGGTGGAGCTGCGCAGCAAGGAGCTGCACGATAGCAACAGCACTTGCGCGATGGTCCTAGCTTTCCGATATGCCGATCATGGATGCAAAGTCAACGAATCAGGAGATGCTCTCTAGACCAGCATGCGATTCATATGATCTTCCGTTGCGTCTTAGGATTCGAAGTTGAGGTCGCACACGCGGTTGCCTCGTTTTGGTCACAAAGCTTGCTTACAGGCGCGCCTATCAATTCATGTCAGTAGCCTGAACTGATATCTCAAGAAAGGCGTTCGCAATCTTCTTCTTCCCCACCTCAAATGCTTAGCGACGTGCAGCCTCACTCTACATCACAAAGTCAAAGCTGAAAACTATGGTGCGCCGCAGCCGTGGCCCGTGCCAGCCTGAAACACCGATCTGCGTTCCTTGCCTACGGATCCTTCGCCCGGAGACCTGTTCTGCGAGTTAAAGGCACAATGTGTCGGATGATAAACTCACACCTGGGTCTTCAAGACCTCAACAATGCCCTTCTTATTCGTAGCTTGACATGCTGCTCTCATTAAACGCGGCAAGAATCTAAGCATAAGCTGAACATACTTTTATTTTCTTGATAGTTTTTGATCAAGCTTCCATTCCTGGGGACTAACTATGAGTAGTTTAAAGCCAACGATTGTTGGCTTGGGGATTTCTATGCCTCTATTGGCCGTGGGAGCTGTGATGCTTCGAGTAGAAGCTAGACGTATAAAGAAATTGTATCTTGGGCCCGACGATTATACGATTATTGCGGCATTGGTAAGATTCTCAAAATATCCAGATGATGAGATATATCTGCTACTCGCGCTGACTGAACGGTGAAGGTTTTCGCAATTGCCCTCTGTGCGGCTATGTTAGCCGGTACGACTCGTTTCGGCCAAAATCAATGCAATGTTGCTTACTGAGAATTACAGACGTCTACTGCGGTAATCTTGGAGGCCACACGCAGATGGGGCCTGATGGTATACCAGAGAAAACGGAGGAATATGTCAATTTCTCAAAGGTAATGCTTGGACTGCATCCGCAACTCTATGGCATTGGATAATGATATCTGTAGATCGGGTGGACACTGCAATTTCTCCCTGTCCTTGGGTTCGGCTTTACAAAACTCAGCGTGATCCTCCTATACCGGCGAATCTTCGTGTCAAGGACTTTCAAGATCATAACTTGGATCGTAGAAGCACTCGTCTATGCTTGGACTGTAGGGTTCTTCTTCGCGAACTTCCGTATCGTTTACCCCAATCTGGACAAGCAGGCGCATACTGACATGACCAGTTGACTGTCTACCGATATCGACCAATTGGAGCTCTCTCACTGGGAACTCTTCTCACTGCGTCGACGAATACGGATTGTTCGTTAGCTTGTCTGTGTCTGACGTCATACTAGACGGTATGAGATCTGTGGCTGTCTTTCCGCAGCGCATACTGATCGTATCTGTTAGCTCTCATCCTGACGCTACCATGGTATCCAGTCTGGAAGCTTCAAATGTCTCTTCGACGCAAATTAAGCGTCTGCGCCATATTCACGCTAGGAGGTTTTGTGGTCGCGGCTGGAATTGTCCGCTTCGTATATCTGCTGCAAGCAACCAAGGACATAGCATCGAATCTCGATTACACTTGTAAGCTCACCCCCAACTCACTTTACTAGAACCTAACTGAGCCCCACTTCTAAGATTCTCGCTCCCCCGCGATCTATTGGACCGCAACCGAAGCTTGTATAGGAGTTGTCAGCGCTTGTTTGCCTACACTGCGTCCACTGATCAACGAGAGGACGCCTGAAAGTCTCATCCGGAGCATTCGGAATAAGATCTCTCTGTCAGCTATACGGAAAGGCTCACAACACGGGTCTAGCTCGCACCAAAACCATAGCATGGACCACGAATCAGACCTGTCCTTAGTTACTCGCCACGATCGACAGGAGATCCGCTACCAAACCAGGGCGGAAGCTGCTTCACCACAAGATCATCCTAAGCTTGCTCGAGACATATTAATTCATACAGATCTCTCTCAGCAAGAAGAAATGGTGTAGTACTAAGTAGCAGGATTCATTTTGCGGGCGTGCGAACATGCAATGAGCATAGCAAAAGCCGATAAGAGCAGGTTACTTCAGGATGATAGGATGTGAGGACCACACAATGGAATAGGTTCCATGCTAATGCTCTGCCAAGGCGTCTCCCACTCTTTGATCCACATGGCAGGCAGTAATAAAATATAGATCTCAGTTAGTAGAAGATATTCTTCGCCGTCTCTGGCAGCGTTGTCCGAATCTCGGCATTTTGAAGGCGCAATTTGCGTACTTAGTCGTGGAAAGCAAACAGATCATGTGAAACAAATCAACAGAATAACCCTCCTTCCACCCTGGCGAGTCTGTATTTGCCTCGTGCTACATCGGAGCTAGCCTTACCTTTACGGTGTATGGGTGCGGCAACATCAATTGCCCCTGAGTCACAATTCACACCGCACCAATGGTGTTTAGAAGTGAAGACTGAGTCGCTACCACTCAAATGACATGTACCATGGGTGACGAACATGTTCAGTCATGCCTCGCGTAAGTCACTGGTACTTCGTTACATGATTTTGCTCTTGCTCAAAGCTCGACCCGACCGCTTAATCCAAAGCTATTATGCTCGCTCGCGGAGCATGCCGTAGGTTCTATATATTCCGAAGCCCGTAAACTCTCCGGCCCATCTTTTCAAATCCGTGTCGAAATATCCCAGATCTCGAAACCGATGCCTCAAGTAGAAATTATGAGGTGCTGGAAAAGATGTCAAGTATACCGGCAAGCCCGCCTTATCCGATTTGGCGAGAAGGAATTCGAGGATCCGACTTCCAATACCCTTTCCTTGGTGCTGCGGTAATACCATCAGGGATGAGAGCTCTAAGCATTTCTACAAGTTAATTGATTTGATCCAAGGGCGATAAAACGTTCACATTAGCGCCATCGACTGACCATAGTGTGCAACGCCTTGCATCTTCGCTTCCAACTTGTTAACCTCGGCCGAGACATATCTGATAAGCTCGAGATTGATGTGAGGAGGCGGTGCGGCAGCAATTCCAGATCCGTTGTCAGGCTGCCCGACTGCTACATGGGTCAAACAGCCAAAGCCGACGATCTCACCGGACGAGGTGTCGACAGCCTTGATCAAGTCTGCTTCTGGATTCTGAAATCGAGCTTGAATCCTGGAGAGGAAGTACTGGTACTGCGTCGATGGATCAGGCCAGTCGGTAAAGACAAATCGCCCAATTGCTTCTGGAAAATAGGCGACCTGGTTGATCTGGGCGATGACAGGTACGTCAGCCACAACGGCTGGCAGAAGGGAGAGTGACAGCCCAGACATGGTCGTGTTGACTAAATTTACACACTTTAGCAGGCGACACGTTCACAGATAAGTAGGTTCCTGACAGATGTACAGCGTCATTGAATACCACGAAGAGAGGGAGCGTAATCTATGTTCCTTGAGCTCGGGCGCTGCATGTTGAGCCTACACGCGACTCTGGTACTTCTTTGTGTGACACTGACTATCCCTAACCTTCATTACAGCTCTCACCCGATACAAACGTCATGTTGAGTCAATGCGCTAAGGGAATAACATTTGCCGCAAGAAGTCAACACATTGCCTCGTGCGCCACAGGGTCGAGTCCTACGGCAGATTTTGAGAGTCGAGTGAATGGTTTGCGACAAAAGTGAAACCCTTGTAAAGTACCCAACATGCATGGCGGATACCGTTCTTGATTATTCAAAGATTGATTGAAGTATGCTGGCATGGCGCAGAATTTTTTCCAGTTTCTTGTTTTAATCGAGACGAAGACTTCTGCTCTTCCCCCTTCGGATACCGTAGAATAGCCTAACCGCCGACGTGCATTGAAACCCCCGAGACAAGGATGTTGCGAGGAGTCGAAGTCCAGCCCCGGCAATTGTAGTCGAACAATTGGTACCGTGCCGATCATCTTCCTTGTGTGGAACGGCAGCAGGCAAGTCGAATGGGGCTATGCAATGGAAAACATGGAATGCTCTAGCTGCAGGGTGCTCCGCCAGACGGAAAGTCACGTCCATTCTACACATGCAGGGTCAAAACCCACTGCTGGCGTTTCTTGCATGAGTGTTGCCCGACTTACAGCCAGCTTAGTTTCGTAGGATCTGTTCATCATTAGCGGCGCCCAACTATTGGTGGTCTACTGCGACAGAACTGCATACACGTCTAGCCGACCTTGCAACGTAGCCGCTCGTATATGTCGATCATCGCAAACGGGAAGACATTCCCGAGCGCTAGGTTGGTTACAACAATCTGGCACGAGAGTTGCCTCCCCCCTGCGAGAACAGACGCACCACCCAGATAGCTAGAACACTTGCCCACTGTTGGTGATTCACAGCTTCCGTTCTAATAGATCCTGCGACTGGTGTGTATCGTAGCTGCGACTGCTTTGCCTAAATTAACAATGCCAAGACCTAATTTGGCTCGTGACTAAGCTCTTTTGTGTAATCTCGAGTGAAATCGAATTTGAGTGTTACTTCGAAGATTTCACTACTATTGTAGTCGGGTAACCAGGTAATATTAGGCTAAGGACTTGGGAATGCATGTTATCAGTACTAGCAATCTATCTGCAATACATATGCGATCTCTCCCACTTAAATTTTAGAATCTTAGCTACTTAATATATTATTCAAATTATATAGTACAATCTATATATATATTGTAATAAGTTTTTGTTGTTATAATTGTCTACTAATCGAAATCTTATTTCTATCTTTTTATATTAAAGTCGAAAACAAGACTTTAGTTACAATAATAAATATTAAAATAATAAGTTATTAATATATCTCTAAAAATAGTCTTAAAAACTTAGAAACTTAAAAACTTAAAAACTTAAAAATACCAAAAAAAAAAAAAAAACAAGTTAATTCTAACAAATTATTAGAATCAAATTTTTCAAAATTCAAAAATACAAAATTAATAATTTAGAAATTAAAATATTATTAAATTAAAGAGCAAAAAAAGAAGAAACAAAGTTAAAAAATAGAAAATAGCAATTAAAATTATAAATCTAAGAATTAGAATATTTTATTAAAAGTATAACTAGTATCTATAGTTAAAACAATAGATTGCTTGCTAATTAAAATAATATTATTAAAAGAAAATTTGCAATAATATAATTTATTTATTTAAACAAAAGCAAAAATACTATTTAAGCTTTTTTCTTAATAGAGATTAAAGCAAATCTTTAACAAGAAACTTCTTATTAATAATAAATAGACAATTAACTAGAAAAACAATAGATTGAGAGCTTCTATTAATAAATAATTAAAAAGATAAAGAAGCAATAAGCAAAAAAACAACGCAAAATTAAGAAAAGAAAAGAGAAATTCTCTTAATTGTTTTTGCAAAAAAAAATCTTATAAATTAAAAGTATTATTATTTGAATTAATTATTATTATTAGTCTTTTTAATTTACTAGTTGTTACTTTTACTATTTATTGTTAAGTTATTCTCTTAGAAATAATAATTTAAAACAACAAAAAGATTGCAATACTCTTTTCTAATATATTTATATTAATAACAAACTTATTTAATAACTCTAGAAAATTTGCAAAATTCTTTTATTATATAAATTTTATATCTTTCTTAAAAATATTAAAAGTATTGCAATAAAGTTATTTTTTAATATAAAATTATTAAGTTGTCTTAATCTTGTAACAAGCTTATAGAGATTTTTATTAAATTTATTAATATTTAAATAAATAAAAAGTAATATAAAATAATAAAAAAGTTAAAAAAGAAATTTAAAGAGAGAAATTGAAATTAAAAAACTAACTTTTGTACTTTTCTAAAGTTTTTAAAAGATATATTAAAAGCAAAGTCGAATAGTATCTATAAATATAATCAACAATTTAAAGTTGTTTTCTCGAAACTTATTAAACTTAATTAAACTTACAAATATATTAAATCTTTTTCGCAATATTTCTACTAAGATAATACAAAAGTATAATATTAATTTAAAAAATACAAATACTATAATATTTAAACTATTGTACAAGATAATAATAAAAATAATTAAAAATAAGACAATTATTGTAAGATACAAGTGCGTTTGCTTCTTGCTAGCGTACTAAGATATAAAAGACGTAAGATATAATAGACTTGTATTACTATATCTCAACTATATAAGATAGATAGTAGTAAAACTAATTGTTAAAAAATAACAAAAGACAAACTTTCTTTCTATCTAATACTTGCTATAATATACAAGTCTATTTTTTGCTATTTAATTAAAAAGAGATGTTGTATTATTCGAAACTTTTATAGATATTTAAAATTACGTGCTTTGTTATACTCTAAGACGCTAGCGCGTCGAAGACGCTATAATAATATAGTTATTTTCTCTCTTAGAGTATTAATTCTTAGTAATATAAGAAGCTGTATCAGTCTTATTAAGACAAAGACAAAAAAGATAGAGTTGAAATAGATCGTCTCTAAACTTGTTGTCGATCTAAATAGAACAAGTTCGAGAGATTCTTTCGCAAAGTCTTTTAATTTTGCAATTAAATTTCTTAGCAACTCTTAGTTGTCGACAAGATTGTTAGATAAAAATATAATAAGTTTTTATTTCAATTTCTCTCGCACTTTGCTTGCTTATATATTTTTAAAAAATAAAAAATACAAAAATATATATAGACAACAAGAGCAAATTTATAGCAAAAACAAAGAAAATTGTATAAAACAAATTTTTTACAATTTGTTTTTCTCGAAATAATATAAGTACTTCGAACAATTTTAAAAACCTGTCTATAATTAACTCTAAAAAGTTTAACAATTATTTTAAATAAATTTAAGAGTTGTATCTATTTGTTCTAAAACAAATTTAATAAAATATTAAAAACTTGTTAAGTTGCTACAATATATTGTTAACTAACAAACAATAATAAGATAGCTATATTTTTCGAACTATATTTTAAGTGTTACGAAAGCAGAGCGAGAAACAAACAAAGCGAGCACTAGGCAAGTTGTGGTAGATAGTTGAATTGATAATCTATCTAGCTATGCGCAAATTTATCTTTACTTGTCGAGCTAATCCTCTTAGGGACTAGCGCAGCTTGTCGAGTAAAACTTGTCGAGTAAAGCAATTTGCTAGCTAGATGTGTAACAAATGTCTCTCTCGAAGAAAGAAGACAACGCTCTTGTTAATAATAATTAATAGAAACGTTTGTCGAGCAAATCTATAGTAGTACGTCTATAAAACAACTAGAGCAAGTCGCGAAAATAAAAGAAAAACAACTAATCTTCAAATTTTTGACTCTTAATCTATCTACAAACTAGTCGACTTATTTATTATCTCTTGACATCGAGCGAACTTGTAGTAGTATATCGATCAAACAACAATTAGAGCAAGATCGACTTATTTATCGACAAATGTTTATCGAATTATGTATTGTAATTTTTTGAATAGTAAGCGACTTAATCTTGTGCTTTTATTATTACTCGTATTATTATTTTTCTCAATTTTTTCTTTGTCGTATTTGTTGAATGCAACAAATTAATTTTTTATAATAGTTAGCAAATCGTAGAATTCGAGAGATTGTTCTTGATAAGTTTTTTTGAAGACTTTAGTATACGCGTTGTATATATGTTGACTAATAAAATGCACATTACTTTGTATAATTTGCTCGTTTCTAAGAATTAAAACTAGTAGATTTAACAATTCTTAGACAAATTTAGCAATTCTATCTAGAACAACGTCTTTGTATATTTTTGTAATATTATTGTTTTGTGTTGTCAAAACACTTATTGCAATAGCTTCGAATTTGACGTCAATCTCTTAAGATTTGTTGTATAATTTGTTAATTAAAGTGTTAATAATTTCGAAGATTTTTATAGTCTTAATTTCTATAGAATTAGAGCAAGTAAAAATTGTAGTTTTCGCATCGTTTGTCGACGTGCTGCGCAAGAAAGATAGCAAGACAAAAATTTGTTTTCGTAGTCTCTCTTTGTTGTTTATTGAAGAGATGCTTGCTTTTTGTTTCGAAAAAAACTTGTTATTCTTCGCGTTATTTTGCGAACGCATATGCGCTAATCTTTTAGAATAATTGACTTTGATCTTATTATTAAATAAGTCGACGAGTTCGTAATGCTTGATCAATTAATAATTGAAACTTAAAGTACGTGTTGTTTTCTTTCTCGCATATATTTTAACTAATATAGATGCGCTAAATGCTTTTTGTAACTTTTGCTTAATTGAATCGATAATCTTCTTAAATTAAGATTTACTTTTAATAGTTTTAAATTTAAGTTCAACAAGCTTAATGCGAACGAAGTCAATATAAAGATTGTTGTAGCTTACTAGACTTATTTGATCTACAATATTTTGAGTATAAGTTTGTAGAAACTTCTTAATTGTAGATAAAATTAATACGAATTTTGTTGTTGTGTAGATCTTGCTTTTTACTAAATCTATAGCTACGTTGTCGATCTTTATTGTGCGATAACTAGCGTTCGATACAATAGACGTAACGTCGATTTTCTTGTTGTGTAGTCGATACTTTTGCTTGTAGATTAATGTATAAAGCAGTTTTTTGTGTTTTATAATCGCAAAAATATCGAGTAATTTGCGAGATATTTGTAAATTGTTATTGATGTTAAAGATTGCTAATTATAATTAATCTCTTTTGTTAATCTTAATTTTAGCAAGAATTACTTGAGCAATATTAAAATTAATTAGCGCAATAAAAGCTTAAGATTAGATTATTTTGTTGTTGTTGTTAATTAATTTAGCGAGTTTGGCGTTAAACTTAGATTAATCTAGAATTAAGTAATTGTCTTTAATTGCTATTTTAATTACTTTATTTTTAAAGATAAAAAATTTCAATTCTTTTGTAAAAACGTAACGAACATACATTTTAATAGTAAAAAGATTGTTACAATTCTTGATTTCGTTTTTAACAAATATCGAAAAAGCTTAAACGTTTAAACAACTATAGTCGAACAAGCTTTCGCTATTGTTACTATTTTGATTTTCGTTATTTTTGTTTTCGATAATCTTGTATTCGACGTTTTTTTGCTTAAAATTAATAGAGATAATTTGTTTCTTAACTTTTTTAATTGCTATACTCTTTTAAATAGCGAGTTGTTGTTTCTACTTTTTAACTTAACAAGTTGCTACAACTTTCTAAGTAGCAATTATAAATATATCAACGAACTCGAGAAGTTTTATAATAACAATATAATACTTGACAAATTGAACAATTAATAAAGATAGTAGACAACGCGCAAACAAGTAATAAATTTTCGCAACTTATTAAGTTGTAAAATTAGATAAATTGTTAATCTTAAAGAAGAAATTATTAAATAAATATTAATAATATTTGAAATTACGCGTCTAGTAAATAGAATTTCGTTATTTGATTTTATTAGTATATTAACAAGAATGTTAATTAATATTTATATTTCGTGTTACTATTAATATAATGTTGCAAGAATTGCTTGTTTAGCATTGCTCAAGAAATTAAAAGTTATAGCACAATAGTTTGTTATAAGTTTTAATTTAAACTATACTAATAAAGTTAAAAGCTACTTAATTAATAATAGCTTGTTTGTTTAACGTCTTAGTTTAACAAAGATATTTGCTTTATAATTTTCGAGAACAATTACAATCTTATTGTAAGATCTTTTTGACTTTGTTAATTAAGAAGTGTTGCGATACTATAGATATAATCTCTTTAATCGAGTCTTTTATTACAATAAACTCTATAGATTGATTAGAACGTTATATAATATTATTAATAGAAATATTATATTTTATCTTGTATTCTTTAACGAGATCTTTAACTTCGTCTAGCAAATTCTTGTTGTATTAATAATTAAACTTAAGCTTATAATCTTTCTAATAAACTAGATATTCTAAGATAGATTTCTTGCGATTGTAACAACAAAGCTAATAATTAACAAGAAATTCAACTTTGTAGACGTGTTATTCGTTATTAAATTTTGTAACTAATTTAAGATAATTAGAACGCAAACAATTGTAGAGATTGTTTTCTCTAGAGATCGATTCTAAATTGACGATAAAAATAATTAAATAAATTTTTTAATCGACAAACAAATTAAGTTTATAGACTAGATTATCTTTTTGTTCGAGAACGATAAAGAAATCAATTTGCTAAATAATTAATTTTGTCGACTTTACAAAAGACAAATTGTAACTCTTGTATAGACAAAAAAAAGCTTAATTGTCTACTTAAAGAGTTAGAGATCGATAATATCTATTGTAGAGATTCTTTGCTATTATATTGATTTAGACAATTGCGATCTTAATCTTTGTCGCATTTATTAATCTTTTTTCGAATTAATTCTTTTTTTGTTTGTTGAATTTAAGAAGAGTTAAAAAGTCTTAAGTTTTAAATTTTATAACTATTTTATTTAACGAAAGATTAGTAAAGAAACTAGATAGATTGTTCAATTGTGCTTAAAGAATTAAGAGAAAGAACATTTAATCGAATTTAAAATTGTTTGTTATTGTATAACGAAAAACAA
>JAABUW010006018.1_pt1 | contig 15447 bp, 19 predicted proteins | sample 5560081 | NCBI WGS metagenome assembly JAABUW01 (sample SAMN10711882, study PRJNA513363) | rock metagenome | isolation source: Antarctica rocks | place: Antarctica: Victoria Land, Knobhead sud | reverse complement strand
CTGCTCCGATCAGTACACTAATACCGATCCCACTGATCACCTTTCTCAATCCCTCCACTCCCTCGATGGTCAACCGCATCCCAGCACTCGAGCCATTCCCACTCGAATTCGTCCCATTCCCACCTCCGCCTGTGACGTTCGTTCCGTTCGTACCGCCCAGAGTCGGCTCGCTGCCGGCTGTACCAGACTTCGAGGCTCTTGTGATACCAGCAGGCGTCGTGCTCGACATCCCGGCTAACCCCGTGGATGAGCCAAAACCTAAGCCTGATACTGACATAGCCGTGCTGATGTTCGCCCCCGTCATGATCCCACTCAAGCTCGCTCCTGACTTTCTCGTCCCATTGGTGCCCGTTGTCCCATGGGCTCCCGTAATGCCATTCCCTCCTGTCGTTCCGTTGGCACCCTGAGCACCGCTCGCTCCCGTCGGACCAGCAGCTCCAGCGCCGCCAACAACAGAAGGCGTCCAAGTCGTGAAGCAGCACTGACCTCCACTCGTCGTCGTCCCCCCATCTCGCCGATTGAGCTTTCCGCCGCTTGAAGCGCTCGAACTCCCGCTCGATATTGCTATACCCCCAGCCGAGGACATCTGGGTGATCCCGACCTGCTTAGTGGCCCCTGAGTTTGTCGATCCCGACTCAGAACTTGACGAGGAGTTATCACCGGATCCATCATTTCCGCCCGAATCAGTGCCATGATAAGATGCTGTGTCGTTGCTCGTCGAGTTCCCTGAAGTGGAATCCGATCCGTCACTCGAGGTTCCATTGCTTGACGAATCCGTCGAGTTGGATGATGAGTTACTCGATGCGCTGCCAGTACTGGACGCCGCCGAGGTAGTGGCCGAAGTGAGCATCCCACCTACTCCTGGTGCCGCATCCGACCCGGTCGAGTGGGACCCGCCCCCAGAACAAGGTGTACAGGTAGGAACGGCGATCCAAGAGGTCGAACCGCGTCCACCACTCGAGCTTCCCGACGAACTCCCGCTTGATCCCGAATCAGTCGCACCACCTGGATCCGATCCTGAGGTCGGGCCTGCGCCACCGATAGCCACGGCCGACCCGCTTCCACCCCAGGAGTACAGCGGGGGTTCAGACTGGCCATTGCTCACGCTGCCTCCGGTTTGGCAGTTCGACAAGCTGGCTGCCGTAGGCGTTGGAGTCGTGCCGCCACCCTGTTGGCCGATCTTATCAGCTGTCCGATTCGATGGTAACGAGGGATTGAGCGAAAACCTACCTGGGAGAAAGTCGTCCCGTCCACAACGCCCGGCGGATCGCCGTGATCTGACTGACAATCTTGCCAAGTCCCATCCGCTCCAACGGAATTGCCGGTGAAGAACCAGCATCCCATCTGGTCGAAATCTGTCGGGCAGAACCTACCCCAAACTCGTCAGCATTTCTCCGACCTCCCAAACAGTACCCACGACGCATCGCCGGTGCAAGCACGCACGCAGAACGTGCTGGCGGAAATCATTGTCTAGCCAATGTCAGCGGTCAATATGACTCCAGGTTTGTGATTATAGAGAGACTCACAACCCAATTCGATGCCGCCTGATTATCATCCGATACATACATCTGCGCTCCATTCGGCTTGTTCGATCCCGAGTCGAGCTGGCCCCCTTCATCCCCGGGAGCGATATTGATCTTCGTAAAGTCCCCTCTACAACCCATCCCATCAATCAACCCCAACCCAGCCGAGGGAGGGTGGGACGTACGTGCCGGAGACCTGTACCCAATTGTTCGCTTTGACGTAGGTTACACCGTGCAGTGCTCCATCCGGAATCAACCTCGTCCCATGTCCCGCCTATTCCCCATCAATATCGTACACTTTCAATCCAAGGCAGGAGGACTTACCTGGGAACACCAAGAAACGACATTCAGCCCAGTCGACTCGATCTGCGAGAACGGGTCGGGCGGGCCATACACGCAGAAGTCGGAGTGGGAGACGAGGTAGAGCGCGTTGTTGGTCGAATCTTGGGACTGTGCGACATCAGTATTTGCCAGACGAAGGAGGCGGCGAACGGACATCGTCTCGAGGGGAGAGATGCGGTATCGGGCGATTGAAGGAGTCGCGGCGGAGGGCGGGGATGTATTGCGCTGAGAGGAGGGGGATGAGATTGATGAGGAGCAGGAGGGGGCTAAAGCCAGGGGATCGTCGAGTTGTACGGGCCATGGTGCTATTCTTGATGCGGCGAGTATGGGTCCGTATGGCGTGTTTGAGTGAAGTGAGCGAGAGCAACAGGGTGTTTATGGTTCGGTTGAGGGAGTGATGGATATGCTTGAGATTGCGAACAAGATGAGCTTCCGGTGTGATCGTTGTTGTTGATATGTTGAGACGGCGGACATCAGCTAGTGCCTCCCTTGCAACGCGTAAAGAGAAAGGGTCCTTTCACCATGCGGTCGTGTCACAATGACCCGACAAAGGAGCCAAGCCGGACATGGAGAGGCGTGTCAGCTCCGTCAATCAGTCAACAGCTTGGCTTGAAATTTGAAGTCGGGCGCGCTTTGAAGGCGCTGATACGTCATGTGGCAAGGCCTGGATCGTGAAAGATCGATCCGGGCTGATCTTGCATCTCAGCAAACCGATGCCACATCGATACTGTTCGACCCCTCCTTCCTCTCCGCCACGCCTTTCTCCGTCACCACAGAGCCTGCAGCCCCAATCAGCTTCTCGTCTCAGTGAATCAGAGAGGCACTGACTGATAAATTCTGCCGGAGTGACGTCAAAGCTCGGATTGTAAACCCCCTGCCAGACCTCCTTCCCCTCGCCAACGCCCTCTGGTGTTATCCGAACTACCGCCAACTCGCCAGTCTCGATGTTCCTTCCTCGAACTTGTGTCGCTTCGATAGGTGGTCGGTGTTCGATGTAAATGCTATTTCTCGTCAGCTTCCAACAGAGTGCAGCCCGAAGAGACGCACTCGGCACCGGTGGAGAGGGGGAGATCAACGGTCGCGACGGGGGCGACGACCATGAATGGGATGTTGTGCCGGGCAGCAAGGACGGCAGCTTGGTAAGTGCCGATCTGCAAAGATGCCATGTCAGTACAGTCTCGTAATTAAAATGGCCAGGGAGACTTTATTGGCAGTGTCCCCATTCTTGACCACGCGGTCTGCTCCAACGATGACCCCGTCTATATCTTCATTCTGGAAGAGAGAGCCGAGCATTGTATCACCTGACTTACATCAATGATTTGCTCGTGCACGTGTAAGATATCCACATACAGATCATGCATGAAGGTATTTGCAGTGTGGTAAGCTCCAGCGAGGTCAACCTCGACCCTGTTTCCCTGTCAACACAACTTCCCATATAAGAAACCGTCACCAACCCTGGTGATATGGTGTAGTCTGGGCATAGTAAGCCCGCTCCAGCTTATCCTGCTCGAACAGCGCGGTGATCACCCCAAGAGCCGTCCCGTACCCCTGCTCATATCAGCTACCGCCTCACCCCGTCTAGACCCGTGCAGGACTCACCGAAGTCGCCAGACTACCGGTATTGCACAAAGTCAGTACCTTCAGGCCCCTCCTCCCATCTCCATCACTCTCCCCGCTCCCACTAGCGTGGCCATTCATCTGTCCCTTCGTACCTCCCCGCCGTTTCGCCCATAACCACTCCGCCCCCAATCTCCCCATCTGCATACACCGCCTCAGATCCTCCTCATGCACAGCCCCACACGTCCTCTTCACCTCCTTCACCAATCCCCTCGCCACCTCCTCCCCACCATTCCCACTACCCTTTTTTAAGAGCGCCCGGATGCGGTCCATAGCTTCGCCCAGGTTCACGGCGGTAGGACGAGACGATTGGAGGTGGTCCAGTATGGGCGCGACATGGTCGGATACAGCTTGAGGCGTAGGGAAGTGAGGTGAGGAGGAGGAGGAGAGGTGGGAGCGGAGGGAGAGGGCGGCGAGGGAGGCTATGGCGGGTGCGCCTCGGATCTGGGTCGGTCAGCCTAGGAGATCTGATATCCCGTATGGCGGGGATCGACCTTCATGGATTTGATGGCGTCGTGGGCTTCGTCGGGTGTCGAGATCTTCAGCCATCGTATGTCGTGTCTGTAAGCTCGTCTGTCAGTGTCATGTCATCATGCACCTGCTTGGACAAGCGTGAAGCCATGATGACTCACGGGAGGAGGAGCTGATCGACTATTTCTACTTGGCCAGAGTTGTCGATCCGAATGGAGGTCATCATGTCAGGCAGTGGCTTCTTACCCGACGGTGCTTGGGCTACCATCATGCCTAGCCAGACCTGGTTGTTTGGTTGACGATGAAGAGATGATTGATTCATGAAGAAACGTTTGCTGGGTCGGAAGACGTCGTACTTTAATATAGGCACAGATTTTCCCTTGCTTCTGAAACCGGCTCTGTCGAGATTCGAGCACCTGTAGTGAAGACGCAAGACGTTCTATATATATGTATGATGATATGTATGTCCGAGGTGATAGGGAAGCTCCCAACTAGGCCTGCTAGCTAGCTGGATAGGCGAGTAAGATTATACACCTTCAACAGGCTCCGGGATGAAACGTGTGATGGCAGCAAGAGGCAGGCGTACATTGCGTACATTATACTCATCCCAACGAAATCGTTCGCGACAAGACACATTAAGATCGTCCCCCTCATTTCGCTCTCGAGCCCCCAGCATCCCCGTTCGTACTTAAGATACTCGCCCAAGGGTTCGACGACTCCTCCACCGGGCTCAACAGGTTGATATATTCCATCGGTGGTCTGGCCGGCAATGGTGGCGGCGGCCCATAGCTGAAACCGTCACCAAAGCTCAGAGTCGGTGACATCGGCCCTGTGGCCTTCGCTTTCCCCGCTCGGACCGTCGAATCGCGTATCAATGGCGAATCCGGCGGACTGGACGGCGCGGTCGACATCAAGGAAGCAGTTCGTTGGTGCCCGACGCTCGAAGCGGTGGTAGGCTGGGATGACGGGGTGACGTTACGCTTGACCGCGGCTTGGGCATCTTCGAACCGTTTCTGCATCATAGCTTTCTCGTCGGAAGCGCTCATGTAACCGTTTACTGGTGCGGGAGTACAGGTAGATGCACCTGCTTTGGGAGGAGAGTCGATTGCAGAAGCTGGCGCAACAGGGATCGAGCCGGAAGCGGATCCGCCGCCTGAGGCCCGCTGGACCCTTTCCATCGCTTCATAGTACCGCCTCATCTGCTCTTTCTCGTTAATCGGTGCTGCAGACACTGGCCGATTGGTTGGCGCTGGCGAAGTGATCGGAGCTGGAGGCGATGCCTCGATAGCTGCCGATGCTGGCCGTGTCTTTGCCTGCGTAACCTTGGCCCGAGCCTCATAGTACCTCTTCATCTGCTCCTTCTCACTCAACCCGCCGTTCGCCGGTTTGCCCTGCATCTCTTTCGAGGGACCGCTACTTGTTGATGGCCCGCTGTCGCTCGACGGACCGGCACTCGAAGATGGACCAGCATCAGAAGACGGATCAGCAGTGGAAGACGAAGCGGCCGGAAAGATGACATCGTAAGGGACCGCATTCTCGCTTGGTACCGCATTACCATTGGGAAGAGAACTCGATCCCGCTTCGGGGCTTGATGGAGCTGTTCCTCGACCAGCCGAGACGACGCACTTCTGCGCGTCTTCGAACCGCCGGCGTTGCTGTTCCTTCTCTTCTGCTCCGGATAGATACCCGGCTGTCTCGACAGGAGCCTCAGCTGTTGGGGGTTCGGAAGGCCCAGCACCGGGTGAGGAGGGCATGGCCGATTGCCCGCGAGGCGACGCCGAGATGCGATTCTCGAAGCGACGCCTCAGTTGATCCTTCTCGTCTGCAGAGAGTATCAAAACAGACTTAGTCGGTGGCGAAGCAGGCGGTCCAGACTGAGGTGATTCCGGCGTAGACTTATCGGGTGATGCAGCGGTGTACATGGAAACCGGCCTAGATGGAGCTTTGTAAGCCTCTGCGGGTTGAGCGGGCAAGGGTGGGGCGTATTCCGGTGGAGCAGAGTCGTCCAAGCCTAGGGTGTCAAGCCTCACACCGGTGGCGGATTGGGCTGCAACGGTACGGGAACGGGCTTGGTTGTACAGACGAAGCTTCTCTTGTTCGGACGAAGGCCAGTTGTTTGTCATTTTATGGGGGATGGAACCCGTGGAGGGACCTGCTGTGACAGTAGAGGCTTGCTGAGAAGTTTCCGGTGTTAAGGGGGCCTCGGCCTCTGCTGCAGGAGCCCCCGACGTAGCGTTGACGGGTGTCACCTGTTCTCACATCAGTATACGCAACGGCCAGCAGGGCCAAACTCACTGGACTTCGCTCGGTCACCGCGTCCAGCCCGTCATCCTGACCCATGGCCAATTTCAACCCCTGGTCCCATCTTCCAAAAGTCGCCGTCGTCCCCGTCGAGTTTCTCTTGTTCCCCTCACCATGACCCGCATCTGACTGGGTATACCTCTCGTGCTCTTGAGCTGACTCGGAGGGACTCGTCATGGACGTCGAGTAGCCTGATATGTCGATACTCCGACCGGTCCCCGACCTTGATAAGTGAGGTGCAGGGTGGGGGTTGGGGAAGGCGAGGTTCTGCCGAGATGCAGGTACAGTTGAATATGGCCGACCGTTCGGCTGTGGGTCATAGTCTCCCGTCGTGGTCATTGTGGTGGCGGATGTGCCTGAAGATCTCCGACGCATGCCATCGAGTGCGAAGCCTTGTACTTGGGGTTGAGGGACGGGGAAAGAGGGGTAAGATGTGGATTGATTGACCAGATTATTAGGCGGATTTCCGTTCATGTTGGGAGAAGGCGTAAGGCGGATTTGAGGCGGACCCGAGGTAGATGATTTGGCGGGAGAAATACTGTCACTGGGTTCCGGCTGACCAGGGCAGAGCACGTCAAAGTAGCCGATATCCCTGCTCTGGATCAGCGCGAGCATTCTGGATCTATTTCGAATTTACCTGACAGCCTGCTGGGCATGTGATCGAGCGAAAGGCCCGACGACATATTTGATACCTCCCATTTTCAGCTCTCTCAGCTCCAGCATACCATCGAAAACCGCCTTGACCTCGAGCTCATATCTCATCTCCATGCTTCGCGCGCTCTCGATAGTCATCGTCACTTTCTCCGGCGGCATGACTAATTCCATCCTCGCACTCTTTTCCCCTCCAATGATGACACTCTCGTCGACCGCATTTCGCACCGAGGTGATAATGCGTGATCTTGAGGTGGGTTGTGCGGTTGGCTTTGATTTGCGTGACTTTGTGGATGCAGCTGGATTGGCCGTGGGAATGGCGGTGATGATCTCGAGAAGTTGGCAGTCGAAGCCTTTCAGCTTGAATGATTGAGGTCGAGCGGACTTGATCGTCGCCGTAAGGAGTATCCGGTCACCGGGTCCGAAGGCGGACGAGGGTCGCTGTACAGTGAGGTTGATTTGTCGATCCTGACTGGAGACCGTCCGGGCATCAGGAGTATTGTACAACGGCCAAGCGGAGTGCAACTCGTGTTTGGTGATCCGCAGTGGTTCCGAGATCTTCATGATAGGTGCCGACTCCTTCTTGAAGATTCCGCCCTTCTGTCGATAGCACAAAGCCGCGACGAGCTCATACCTCACTCCGCCGTTCTTGCCCATCTCTACGGTAGGAGGTATATTGACGGGTAGGGGCAGGTAGAACTTGAAGTCCGCCTGTTCCAGGTTCCCCCACTCCTTTCCTTCAGGTGCTGACCACAAGGTACCGATCTCCCCAACGTGTTCCCATGTCCGGGACTCGCTGGAAGAGGAGGACGAGGGGAAGCCCGGTGGAGGAGCTTCGTGTTTACGTATTTCGATACGGACCCAGCGTGCTTTTATGGGTTGAGGGCCTATTCGAAGTTCTACTGTTCCGTGGATCGCGGGCTGTTTGCGGTTGGGAGAAGGGGGAATGCCGGGCCAGCCTTGTATGAAGGGAAGATGGGGAGGTGCCCGAAGTGACAGTCTGGCCGGATGGCTCATTCTTGCGGAGGAGGGAGAAGTAAAAGAAGTAGGGTGAATTTGCCACGTCGGTGACCCTACACGAACGTACAAGGAGTCTAGTCGCAGAAGACGCGCATATCAGCAGATGTGGTATAGAAGGGATTTTGCAGGCATCCAATAGCCCGGCCCATGGGCATTATCGCCTGCTCCGCCATCACTGTTGAAAGGCGTACGGACTTCACCGCCTATCTAACTAGCCAACAGGCCTAGTTGGTAGCTTCCCCATCACCTCGAACATTCAACTAGCTACTACGCATCATACTTCCACAACGTCTCAACTACACTTTCCTAAAGGTGGTTGAAACTCAACAGATCAACAGTCGGATCTCTCCACTGCTTCTGTACGTCCGTTTACAAAGCCGCAGCCTTTGACGGACATCGCTCTCGAGCCACGATGACGGCGAAGATTACTCGATTGGTAGCGACCGGCTCGTTACCTATACACATCGAGATCCGCTGATCCGATCGCGACGAAACTTCGTACGGTGGTGGCCACTATTCCCACCTACACTCCACGTCCTTTTCAGACCGACAGTCTTTCTCCTCGTCGCTCTAGACGTCCCCATCAACGTCGTTCAACTCCCATCAAAATCCTTCATATCTCGTCATGGCCGACTCACTCTCCTCTTCTCCAAGACAGTCCCTACTCTTCGAGATACCGAGTCCTTCACCAATTCGCGGAGGGCGATCACGGCCTATCTGCTTGAGAAAGGCGCACACTGAGTGCTCGAGGGAAGGGAGACGGAACCCTTCAGGGATGCCGCTGCAGTTCGTCTCTAGTTTAAGTCGCCGGCGACGAACAGCCCGACGCAACCCAGGCGACAACCGGCAACGTCCTCACGACTGCGCAGAAGACGCAATGGGATTCCTGGGCGACTAGGGAGGCGAAAGCGCGATCCACGGTGATGTTGACGGTTTCCTATGGTATCCAAGCGGAGATCGAGTATGTGGTCCGTGAGCGACATGTATCGACACATCAGCTCCACACACAAGGTGGAAACCACCTCCCGTCGCGCCCACCTCTCTGCGCGCATCTCACTACTGCGAACTTCCACTTAAAGCGTCGCGCGAAAAGATGCTCGAGCACTACGAGTCCTATTCAAGCCTGAGTGCTGAAGCGATCAGCTCGGGCGTACGCACCGACGGTTGGGAGAAGCCGGAGCGTTTCCTAATGTCCCTCGGCGACGAACTCGAGTCCCTCAAGATCCAATGGGCGGTGTTACCCGAAGACCGCCAAGTTTGGACGGAGCTCGTACGCATCTACAACTCGCTAGCCGATCGTCGCGGCCTCGAGCAAGACCGCGAGACCGCTGCTCAAGTCTCGTTTCTTACCACAGACGCCCCAAAGGGCCCGAAGATGGATATTCCCAAGTCTAGGAAGGGGAAAGGGAAGGGCGGCGGCGGCGGCGGCAAGGGCAAGGGAGGCGGCGGCAAGGGGTCCGGCGACGACGTAGCCCACTGTGACTACTGTAACTTCAAGGGTCACTCCATCGGCGAATGCAGAAAGAAGGCTGCAGGGGAACCATCACATGCGGACTTCAAGCGTTTCATGGAGCATACAAAGCAGGAGAAGTCTTGGGGATCCATTAACAACGTCGACAGCTAACTTACCTCTCGACGTCCCAAGCCTTCATTGTGCGCGTTTCAATCGACGTGCTCGCTACTCGAGACGCAGACGACTCGAGCTTCCTCATCGACACCGGTGCGACCCACCATCTTGTAGCAGACCGAAGCCTGCTCAAAGACCTCGTTCATCTCGAGGTACCGCTACGCTTCGGCCTCGCCAACACCAACACAAAGATCGAGTCAACGGAGAAGGGCACGCTGTCTATCGGCCTATCCATAGGTCAATCCATCTACGTCAAGGACGTCTACTACGTCCCTGCAGCCCGTATGAGCATCTCATCTGCCAGTCTCTGTACCGAAGGCTGGACGATCGATCTCGCTACGCGTACCATCTCCAAAGGCGACGTCAAGCTCGACCTTGTCAACAAAGGCGTCCTTCCCTACGTCAAGCTAGCTAGGCGTATTCAGAACGTCTCGCTCGTGTCTACACCCCTCGGCGTTGCATCCGCAGTCCAAGCGGAATCTCCGCTCGCTCTAGAGCATCGTCGTCTCGGCCACCTCGGCATCAAGCCGCTGCTCGACTTGGCAGCCGCCGGCGAGCTTCGCTATGACAACGAGACGCTCAAGTCCGACGTCTTCACCCTTTCAGACTGCGAGTCTTGCCAGCGCCAGAAAGCTACTCGAACTAGCAAGGGTGGTACCAGCCCACGGGGCTCCGAGGACGGTGAGCTCGTTCATACAGACACCGCCGGACCATTCCTACCTTCTCCAACTGGTAGCGAGTATTACCTCGCCCTCGTCGCCGATTGGTCAGCCATACGAATGGCGTACCCCTTACACTCAAAGCCTGAAGCCCTCTTGCACCTACACGCCTTCGTCAACAGGCTCGACCGGCAGCTACCGGTTAAGGTCAAATACATACGTTCAGATCAAGGAGGGGAGTTTACAAGCGGAGCCGCCCTCCAATGGTACCTCCGCCTCGGTCTAGTCCATCAGACCAGTCCCCGCTATACACCCGAGCTCAACGGTGTCGTCGAATGCTTCAACAGGACGGTGAAGGAGATGTCTGGAGCTATGGCGGATCGTACTCCGCTCTCTCGCTATTGAGATCAAGCCATACGCTACGCCTGCGTTGTACTCAACAAGACGACTACCGGCGGCAGCGGCAAGACTGCATGGGAAGCCCTCACCGGTAGGCAATCTAGTCTTGACCCTATCCGCGAGTTTGGCGAGGTGTGTTCGTTCAAGTCCCTGCAAAACTACGAGCTACCAAAGACGCATACACCGAGCCCAGAGCCGAACAAGCGAGGATATTGGGGCAGGACGAAGGGATCAGCGGCTGGCTTGTCCGCATCGAGTCAAGCGGACGTCTACTGAACTCCAGAGACGTTCGCACAGCTACGGGGATCCCTCTGGACCTTCTCCTTCAAGGGGCGGTACCGCCGCCACCACCGGTGAAGCATAAATGACCTTCAGCACCGGTAGTTCCAGCTCCGTTAGCAGCTCCGACGCCGCCGCCGCATCCGCCGGCGACGTCGCCGACTCAAGATACGATTCAGCAACCGCAGCGAGCTGCCAGCCATCCTCCTGAGCCGCCTGCTCAGCTTTTGCCACCTACAGACGTCCCGGACTCGCCAAGTCCGCTCGAAATGGACGCACCGGCAGAATCGCCGGCGACGCAGCTACGCCGAAGCTCTCGGCGTTACGCTCGCGACGGGAATCAAGCAGCTGAAGCCGCACTCGTCTCTGCCACCTCCATGACCTCTGACGAGCCCACTACGCTCGCTCAAGCTCTCTCTCGCCCAGACGCGGACGAATGGCGCAAAGCCATCAACGCCGAGCTTGAGAACTTGAATGCGAAGGGGACTTGGAAGGGAGCTGCGCTCCCAAAAGTTAGACGAGCTATTGGGGCGAAGTGGGTCTCCAAGGTCAAGCGCGACGGCGAAGGGAAAGTAGCGAAGTACAAGGCTCGTCTAGTTGCTCAGGGCTTCAGTCAACAGCCCGGCATCGACTACGAGGACCCGACGGTCGGCCGAATGTCCTACTACACGCCTACGTCGACGACATCGTCGTAGCGGCTAGGACGGTCAAGCAGGTCAATAACTCCTTTGACGGACTCACTACCAGGTGGAAATCACTCCACTTGGGCCAATCAACCTCATGCTCGGTCTCAAGGTGGCTCGAGATCGTTCTCGCCACCCCCTCTGGATCACCCAGACCGCATACATCGACAGCCTAGTCGAGCGGTTCCCTGGTTTCTCCTCCAAACTCGCCAAGTCCGCTCCGTTCCCTGCGCATCACGAGACCGACGGCGAGGCGATGAGCTAGCTACACCGAGGCAGTACCAAGAGCTGGTGGGCTGCCTACTTTGGCTCGCAGGTTGCAGCAGACCGGACGTCTGCTTCGCGGCGTCCTACTTGACTCGCTATATGTCAAGTCCGAGCGAACACCATTGTCGACTCGCCCTTCGCGTCGTCTCCTACCTTGTCCATACTCGCACTCTGGGCATAACTCTCCGGGCGACTAGCTACAGGTCGCTCGAGACGTTTTGCGATGCGGACTGGGGAGGTTGCCTATCGACCAGGCGGTCGACTACGGGGCACGTCAGCTACCTCAGCGGATCCCCCATCAACTAATCAACTGGTGCTCAAGACGTCAAGCCACAACGGCCTCCTCGAGCATGGAGGCCGAATACCTCGCTGCCGCCGAAGCTACAAGGGATATTATCTGGGCTCCGAAGCCTAATTGGCGAGCTCGGGTTCAAGCTGGACGCCCCAATCACTCTCCACGTCAGTCCGCCATTCGCCTCTCAGCCAATCCTTCCACTCATTCCCGCTCAAAACACATCGATATCAAGCATCACATCATCCGCGAGCGTATCGAGATGGGCACGATCGAGCTGGAGTAAGTTGAGACGGCGAAGCAGCGAGCGGACATCCTTAACAAACCTCTCCCTGGTCCGAAGCATGCCGTCAACCTTCGATCCCTACGAGTCGCAGTCCCAGAGACTTTAAAGACGATGAGAAAGGGAGAAATGACGGAGTCGGAGACGGAGACGGCGCTGGGCGTGCACGGACCCGGCGGTGCTGCGCGTAGGCCAGGCGGTGCAGGGTGGAGGTCTAGCGACACCTAGCTAGACGGCGAGCAGCTTAAGGGGAGTGTTGAAAGGCGTGAAAACTATACCGCCTATCTAGCTAGCTAGCAGGCCTAGTTGGTAGCTTCCGCCATTCTCGAACACCACGTGGTGGATCGTCACTCGTACTCGGATCTCAGGCCGCGGCGCTTGACTTCTGCGAATCCTGCATCCTCCCTTTTCAACTCCCCGAGTGATGTCTTCTACCTTAGCGAAACTCCTCTTGCCCGCCATTCGTCCTCTCCTGCCATATCTCCCCTTGCTTCCAAAACCCCTCTTGACCCTCCCACCTTCCTTATTCTTACACTATACCTCTCAACCTCAGCTCTCCCTATTAGCATACCTCCGTGACCCCTTCACTCACCCCCTTCATCCGCCATTACTCCTCACTTTCCTCTTGATACCGCTCATCTATACCCTCGGTCATATAAGCGGGAACGTCAGCTGGGTCGACCGATTATGGCCATTCTACACGCCTGTACACTCGGGACTGCTTCTCCTTTGGGCGTGTATGAACGAGGGAAGCGGGATATATGGACATAATCTTCCTAGGTTGGCGGTGATGATGTTCCTCCAGGCAAGTCTGCTCTCTCTTCATGCCTTCTCTCGTGAGACCATCACGGAGATGCGGACTGGGACGTTAGCAGCTTCTGATAACATTGTAGGTCGTCTGGTCAGCTCGCCTCCTCTCCCATGCGATCCGACGCGAGTTTTACGATCTCACCTCGGAGGACTACCGATATACTCAATTCCGAAAGCTCGTCCCCAAATGGCTATTTGCCTTCGTGCATCTATTCGTCATTGGTGTGTCTTGCCTAGCCCTTTGCGATCTAGCTGATGTGAGGCCCAGCGATCGCTCAGCCACTACTCCTATTCTCCCTCGCCCTGCCACTCCATTCCGTCCTCGCCCGTCCTCCCATGGAGCTCTCCGCTGGACCCATCCCAGCGCTATCCATCTCGTACTCCGCCTTCCTTCCCTTCCTTCCCGCTCGGTACCGGTCCGCACCAGCAAGCACGCCAGTCTTGAGCATCGTCGACCTATCCCTGACTGTCTTCGGCTTGACCCTGGTCATCATCGAGTATACAGCCGACAACAAGATGTTCTCCTTCCAGTCCAGCAAGCACTCCGATCATCCACCATCCGAGATGGTCCACCCGCCGAAGCCGAAATCTGGTCCAAACACCCTTCAACCTGCTGCGTATCCGAGATCCCATCACCCTGGCTTCCCGACCAAAGGACTGTTCAAGTGGGCGCGCCACCCGAACTTCGCAGCAGAGCAGCTCTTCTGGGTGAATCAGGCGATGTTCGTAGCTGCTGCTGGCGAGAGTAGCGAGGTGACGAGGAGTGGCTGGGTCAGCGGTGGGGTATTTGGGCCATGTTTTGCGGTGAGTCGGTCGTCCTCCCGCGGCTAGCAGGCTTTGCCGGGCTTCCATACCGGTCTGGATGCTGACTCGTTCGATGTTCAGTTGAGTATGCTGTTTTTGGCGAGCACGACCCTTACCGAGTGGATCACCGGACGGAAGGTGTGTCCCCCTCGTTCCTCCGGATTTTCGGCTCACATGTTGCAGTACCCGGCCTACTCTTTCTACAAACGTCTTGTCGGGCAATTCGTACCTCAAGAGACAGCATTAGTCTGGCTGTGGGGCACTCTGACAGGATCTCGAGCGGAGCTCCACAGAGAAGTATACGAGACATCAGTCCCATCCGGTGCCAAGCGATGATGCATGTTTTTCAATCCCGGAACGTATCCTCATGCGGATTAGCCCAACTATAACCCCTAACCCCCTTCTTCTCCAGCATCGCCATCACCTCCTTCCCCACCTCCTTGACCTCCCCGTTCGCATCCCGATGACTCTCCAGCGTGCTCGTCACCTCATCCATATTCTTACACCCAATCACAACAGGCACCAACTTCCCATCCTTCTGCCTCAACTCCCTGAACCCAAACTCACTAGCCACCACCTCCAACTTCGCCCCTCTCTCCCTACATAGTTCCGCCGCTTCTCTAGTCGCCTCGAATATCCCACCCGTCTCTTGTCGTAGTGGGTGCCAAAGTGGCCCCCCAGAATCGGTGAGTAAGCCCATAGCGAGCGGAGCGGCGTTCATCAACTGTCCCACCCCGGCTTTCTCCGTCAGCGTATCGAGGTATCCCTGAGCGAGAGAATCGTTGAGGATCGTCTGGTGGGCGTATGTCTGGATGATGTCGAGTGGTTGAAAGGGGGCGGTATGGAGTGCAACGAGGGAGATCCGGAGGAGCACGGGGAGGGGGTAACCTGAGATCCCGATACGTCGGATCTTTCCTTGTGATTGGAGGTCGCGGAGGACGGAGAGGGCGGAGAGGATCGTCTCGTCTCCCGCTCCGAGGGGTCTGTATGGCGGTGCGAGGTGGAAGGTGTCTTCTTTTGTCGAGCCAGAGTCGGGATTGAGGGAAGACAGAGCGTCCAGATGGTGCCCTGATGTCCCAGGTTGAGAAGGAGAAGCCACAAACTCCACATCATGCAGATCTATAATGCGCCATAAATATTTCCGTTCCTAATACGACGGGGGAGAGGAACGAGGGAGGACGCACAAACGACATCCAGATAATCCGTACCCAGCCTCTTCAGACTCCGCTCCACACTAGCCCTGATCGTCGCAGGCTCATAATCATGTTCCCTCACCTTCGCCCCGTATTTGCCGACCTTCGTGATGAGGGTGTAGGAGTTTCTCGGGAATTCATTTTCGAGGAGGGAGAGGGCGCGTCCGAGGACCAGTTCCGAGGGGTGATAGAATGGGGCTGTCACTCGTTCAGCTCATCGCATCGT
>JAABUW010006017.1_pt1 | contig 15447 bp, 12 predicted proteins | sample 5560081 | NCBI WGS metagenome assembly JAABUW01 (sample SAMN10711882, study PRJNA513363) | rock metagenome | isolation source: Antarctica rocks | place: Antarctica: Victoria Land, Knobhead sud | reverse complement strand
TCTCGGGCATCGACGGCAGTCGCCCGAGGAGCTTGCCGACCGGCTCGCCGACGAGCGCCTCGACCGGACCGCGCACCGCGTCGTGCGGGATCGGGTGGAGGTTGGCGTAGTCCTGCTCGTAGCCGAACCCCGAGGCCCGCTCCGCGGCGAACTTGACGCCGGGCAGCTCTCGCCGCAGGTCGGCCACAAGCTCTCCGAGCACCTTCGGCTCGATCCCGGTGTGGGACAGCACCCTTCGCGAAGGTACGTCGTAGACGAACGCACCGTTGCCGCACAGGACCACGCCGCCGGGCCCGACGATCGCCTCGAGGTCGTCGAGCCAACGCGGAGGACGGGCGGTGACGAGCACGGTGTGGATTCCGGCCGCCTCGACGGCTGCGAGCACCGAGCGGGTGCGCTCGGAGACGGAGCCGTCCGAGCGGAGCAGGGTGCCGTCGAGGTCGGTGGCCACGAGCCGCGGCCGGCGTGCCGGTGCGCCGGCCTCAGGAGTCGGCGTGGACGGCATACGGACGAGGTTTGGTTGCCATCAGTCGAGCCGGGTCAGGCGAGCCGGGTCAGCCAGCTGCGGGTGTCCTCGGTCCGGCCGTACTGGATGTCCAGGAGCCGGCCCCGGATGCCGAGCGCGACCTCGCCGATAAACCCCTCGCGGCGGTGGTCGACGCTGCCGCCCTCCCAGCGCAGCTCGCCGACCGGCGTGACGACCGCGGCGGTGCCACAGGCGAAGACCTCGGCAAGCTCGCCCGAGCGGGCGGAGTCCTTCCACTCCTCGATGGGGATCCGGCGCTCTTCGGGGGTGAGCCCCAGATCCTTGGCGAGCTCAAGGATCGACGAGCGGGTGACGCCTTCGAGGATCGAGCCGGAGAGCTCCGGTGTGACGATCCGACCGTCCGTGTAGACGAGGAAGAGGTTCATCCCGCCGAGCTCCTCGATGTGGGTCTGGGTCGAGGAGTCGAGGAAGACGGCCTGGTCGCAGCCGTGCTGCATGCCCTCGAGCTGACCCGCGAGGCTGGAGGCGTAGTTGCCGCCGCACTTGGCAGCTCCGGTGCCACCGGCTCCGGCGCGGGCGAAGTCGGTCGAGATCCACAAGGAGATGGGTGAGACGCCGCCGGAGAAGTAGGCGCCGGCCGGTGAGGCGATGACCGAGTAGGTGACCTCCGCGGCGGGCCGCACCCCGAGGAAGACCTCCGAGGCGAACATGAACGGGCGGATGTAGAGGCTCTTCTCGCCGGACGCGCCCGGCTCGGGCACCCAGTCGGCGTCGACGCCGACCAGCGCCCTCAGCGACTCGACGAAGTCCTCCTCCGGGAGCTCGGGGAGGGTGAGCCGGCGAGCGCTGCGGTTGAAGCGAGCCGCGTTGACCTCCGGGCGAAAGGCCCAGATGGAGCCGTCGACGTGCCGGTAGGCCTTCATCCCCTCGAAGATCTCCTGCGCGTAGTGCAGGACCGCAGCAGCCGGGTCGATCAAGAGCGGCCCGTATGCCGTCACCGTGGCGTCGTGCCAGCCGTCATCGGCCGTCCAGGTCGCCAACACCATGTGGTCGGTGAATTTCTTGCCGAAGCCGGGGTTGGCCAGGATGGCGTCGCGCTCCGCCTGGGGAAGCGGGTCCGTTCGGCGTGTGACGTCGAAGGTCAACCGGGTCGACCCGGTCGTCTGCGTGCTCATGGAAAGCTCCGAATCCGTCCGCAGCGGTGCGGACAAGGTGCCAGGTGCTGCTTTTCGCAGGGTACCCGCCGGACGGCGCGGACGGACATTCGGTCTCCCACGGTGAGGACCCTGATCAGGTCCTGCTGGGTCGATGCCGTCGGGTGTGCGGGGGGTGAGCCGTCGGGTCGTGCGGGAGTGGGCCCCGTCGAGTCGTGCGGAAGTGAGTCCCGCCCTCCCTTTGCGGCAGCCCGGCCACCGCGTTGGCGATGGGCCACGGGGGGGTGAAGCGCTGGCACCTGCCCGGAGCTTTCCGAGTGACGCGAGAGAAGCCGCTTCAGGCCAAACGAGAGGCGATGGCGTCGCCGACGGCCGTGGTACTGCGCGCGGATGAGCCCCGCTCGGCAAGGTCGGCCGCCACCGCGGCCTCGACCGCGCGGGCGTCCTCGGTCCGGCCGACGTGTTCCAGCAGCATGGCCACCGACAGGATCGTGGCTGTCGGGTCGGCCCTGGACTGCCCGGCGATGTCGGGCGCGGAGCCGTGAACCGGCTCGAACATGCTCGGGTGCTTGCGTTCGGGGTTGATGTTCCCGCTCGCCGCCAGCCCGATTCCCCCGGCAATCGCTGCGGCGATGTCCGTGATGATGTCGCCGAAGAGGTTGTCCGTGACGATGACGTCGAAGCGGCCGGGGTCGGTCGTCAGGAAGATCGTTGCGGCGTCGACGTGCTGGTAAGCCGTCTCGACGTCGGGGAAGTCTCCCTTAACCTCTTCGACGGTGCGCCGCCAGAGGTGACCGGCATACGTGAGGACGTTGTGCTTATGAACGAGGGTCAGGTGCTTGCGCGGGCGCGCCTGGGCGCGGGAGAAGGCGTCGCGGACAACCCGTTCGACACCGAAGCGGGTGTTGACGCTGACCTCCGTGGCGACCTCGTTGGGGGTGCCGGTGCGAAGCGACCCGCCGTTGCCGACGTAGGGGCCCTCGGTGCCCTCGCGGACCACGACGAAGTCGATCCCGTTCGGGGCGACACGCTCGACTGCGAGGGGGCTCTGCACGCCGGGGAAGAGCTTGGCCGGACGCAGGTTGACGTAGTGCTCGAGCGAGAACCGGATCGGCAGGAGGACGCCCCGCTCAAGGACGCCGCTCGGGACGCTGGGGTCCCCGATCGCGCCCAGCAGGATCGCGTCGTGGCCCCGGATCTCCTCGAGGACGCTGTCCGGCAGGGTCTCCCCCGTAGCGTGCCACCGACGTGCCCCGAGGTCGTAGTCGGTCGTGCTGATCTTCAGGCCCGAGCCGGCGGTGACCGCCTCGAGGACCTTGAGGCCCTCCGCCACGACCTCCGGGCCGATGCCGTCACCGCCGATGACGGCGAGGTTCATCGTGGTGGAGTCTGAAGTGGTCTTGGTCGCCGGGGCCAGGTGCGTCGCCATACGCCCAGCCTAGGGACGGTCTTGCAGCCTGGGACGCGCGTCTCACCTGACGAACGGCCCGCCCGGGGTGTCGGGTTGGCCGCTCGGCACGGGCCGCCGTCAACAGACCGGGCTACGGCCCGGAGCGACCCTGGTCGCGCAGGTCGATGGACTCCTGCAGTGCTCGGCGAGCCTGCTCGGCCTCTTCGCTCATGTGGTTCACGTCCTTGGACACCGGGTGTGCTGCGTGGGGCTTCCGCTCGAACCGGGTGTCCTGAGCCATGTCCGCTGGGGCCGCGGGATCTCCACTGCACCTGAGCTGACCACCGAAGCCTGCCGCGGCAGAGAGTGCCCGATGAGGTGCCGCGGCGTGCCTTCGACATTACGTGCACGTCCGAGCATGCGAAACCCAGATCCCACGATCCGGACTGACCGAACCGTGTCGGACCACTGGAACCGGCGCCCCGGGCGTTGCCAGACGCCCGGCATACCGAGCACACGGTTTGCGGTGAGCCAGCGCGTCGCGAGCCTCGAGCTCGCCACTCGGCTACTGACTCGAAGAGGACCGCGACCGGCGCGCACCTCACCCTTGCTGCTGTTTGTCGCGGCTTGGGATCCGACAGCGTTGAGTGGTCGAGTCAGAGGTTGACGACCGAGAACGACTCCGCGCCGACCAGCTCGGCGATCTTCGCCGCGACGGCCGGGGGCAGCGCGACGTCCACGTTGAGCAGCACCAGCGCAGTGTCCCTCCTCTCGCTGCGCGCGACCTGCATCCCGCCGATGTTGATGCCCTCGTCACCGAGCACCTGGCCGACCTGGCCGACCACACCCGGGCGGTCGGAGTAGGAGAACACGGCCAGGTGGTCGGTCAGCGGCACCTCGAGGTCGAAGCCGTTGATGCCCACGATCTTCTCTACCATGCGGGGACCGGTGAGCGTGCCTGCGACGGACACGACGGCGCCGTCCTTGAGCGTGCCACGCAGCGTCGTGACGTTGCGGAAGTCCTCGCTCGCAGGGTCGGTCAGCAGCCGCACCTCACAGCCTCGCTGCTCGGCGATGACCGGGGCGTTGACGTAGGACACCTGCTCCTCGACGACGTCCTGGAAGAGGCCCTTGAGGGCCGACAGCTTCCAGACGCTGACGTCGTGCGTGGTGATCTCGCCCTTGACCTCGACGTCGATCTGCACCGGGACCTGTCCCGCGATCGCGGTGAAGATCCGGCCGAGCTTCTCCACGAGGGCGATGCCGGGGCGGACCTCCTCGTCGATGGCTCCGCCGGAGACGTTGACCGCGTCCGGCACGAGGTCACCACCCAGAGCCAGACGCACCGACCTGGCGACCGAGACACCGGCCTTCTCCTGGGCCTCGTCGGTCGAGGCGCCCAGGTGCGGCGTCACGACCACCGACTCGAACTCGAAGAGCGGTGACTCGGTGGTCGGCTCAGTGGCGAAGACGTCGATGCCGGCGCCGGCCACCCGCCCCTCACGCAGGGCGTCAGCCAGAGCCTGCTCGTCGACGATGCCGCCGCGTGCCGCGTTGATAATGCGCACGGTCGGCTTGACCTTCTTCAAGGCATCCGCGCCGAGAAGACCCATCGTCTCCGGCGTCTTGGGCAGGTGGACGGTGATGAAGTCGGACTCGGCAAGGAGCTCGTCGAGCCCGACGAGCCTGGCCCCGATCTGAGCTGCTCGAGCGGGCGTCGTGTAGGGGTCGAAGGCGATGATCTCCATGCCGAAACCCTTGAGCCGCTCGGCAACGAGGGCACCGATGCGGCCGAGACCGACGATGCCGACCGTCTTCTCGAGCAGCTCCACGCCGCCGTACCTGCTCCGCTTCCAGGCGCCCTTCTTCAGCGCCTCGTTGGCCGGGGCGATGTTGCGCGCCGTCGCAAGGAGCAGGCCGACCGCGAGCTCGGCGGCCGAGGTGATGTTGGACGTCGGGGCGTTGACGACCATCACGCCTGCCTGGGTCGCCGCCGGGACGTCGACGTTGTCGAGCCCGACACCGGCTCGGGCGATGACCTTCAGCCGCTTGGCGGCACCGATCGCCTCCGCGTCCATTTTTGTGGCCGACCGGATGAGCACGGCATCGACGTCGGTCAGCGCCGGGAGGAGCTCGTCGCGGTTTGCGCCATCGACCGTCCGGACCTCGAAGTCCGGTCCGAGGGCGTCGATGGTGGCGGGGGAAAGTTCCTCGGCGATGAGCACGACGGGCTTGGTCACGTGGCAGTCCTATCGAACGTCTTGGCCGGGTCGGCCGCTGCGGGAGCTGGGCTCGGCACCGCGCTGTGCCGGCCCAAGTGTACGGCTCGAGACCGCGGTGGTCCGGGCCCGACCCAGGTGGCGACGGGGTGACGCCGGGCCAACCTGCCGAGATGCCCAACCCGTATGCCGGGACGCGGGCTGACCTGTTCGGGTGCGGCTGGGGGACGGGTCAGCGACGGCGGCCGCCGCCGAAGGCCTCGATCGACATCCGGACGACGATGAGCAGGGAGATGACGATGATGGCGACTCCGACGATCGCCACCGGCCGAATCCGAGACGCGACGAGAAAGCATCCAACGACGACCACCCCGAGGAGGATGAGCCACGACTGCCAGGGTCTCGACGTCTCGTTTGCCACCCGACGAGTCTAGGTGTTGCGCCCCGCGCGCGCCGGGCAGCAGGGTGGTTTTGTGCGGATCGGTCCACCGGTTGACGTCCGTGGCGTACTTTCGCCGGATGAGCGCTGGCAGGACCGGCAGGCACGGCACGTCGGCCAGCGGCGAAGACCCAACCCAGCTCCGGGGATCGGTGACGACCAGACGTAGGCGTCGAAGGGAAGCAGCCGGCGAATCCCCGCGAGCAGGGCCATGCGCAGACCCCGGTCGTCCTCGCCCGATCTCCGCAGGCGCTCCACCTGCAGCAGAAGGCGGTCCGGGCTCGTGGTCGTCCCCACGGACTCGACGCTACGCGGATGTCGGCGCCCCTGACCAACAACAACCCAGCTTTCTGGGATGTCCGGGCACAGCCTCACCGCTGTTGTCTGGAGGCGGCAGACCGCGGGAGCGGAAAGCCAACGACGAAGACACCGGTACGAACGACAACAGGAGGCACCATGTTCACCGTGCACATCGAGCACCCCATCAGCGACCTGGCGACGTGGAGGACCGCGTTCGACCGCGACCCGGCGGACCGCGCCGGGTCAGGAGTGCGTCGCTACGTGGTGCACCAACCGGTCGACGACCCGCGATACGTGCTCATCGACCTCGACGTCGAAACGCTCGAAGCGGCCCGTTCCTTCCTTGCCACGATGGCGACGGTGTGGGGATCGGCCTCTGCCGCACCGGCCTTGGGCGGAAAGCCCGTCACGTCGATCCTCGCCGTCGTGGACAAGGCCGAGCTGGGGGCAGTCCCCGGCGGCGGATGACCACGACGGAGCCGGCCGGCCACGCCGGGGAGGGCCGCGACGACGCCGGCCGGGCCATCCGAGGAGGTGACCGGCCGGCATACCGGCGGGAGAGTGCTCCGACCTGCCCGTCAGCGCGCCGCAGATCCCTCTACGTAGTCACTGTCGCTGTCCCGGATCCAGCTCATCAGGCCACGTAGCTCCTTGCCGGTCGCCTCGATCGGGTGCTGAGCACCCTTCTCCCGTAAGGCCTTGAACTCCGGAGCACCGGCGTCCTGGTCGTCGATGAACCGCTGCGCGAACGAGCCACTCTTGATGTCCGCGAGGACGGCCTGCATGTTTTCTTTGACATGCGGGTCGATGACGCGCGGACCGGAGACGTAGTCGCCGTACTCGGCCGTGTCCGAGACTGACCAGCGCTGCTTCGCGATCCCGCCCTCGACCATGAGGTCGACGATGAGCTTGAGCTCGTGGAGGACCTCGAAGTAGGCGATCTCCGGCTGGTAGCCGGCCTCGGTGAGGACCTCGAACCCGTATTGGACGAGCTGGGACGCGCCGCCGCAGAGGACGGACTGCTCACCGAAGAGGTCGGTCTCGGTCTCCTCGGTGAAGGTCGTCCGGATGCCTCCGGCGCGCAGTCCCCCGATCGCCTTCGCGTAGGCCTTGGCCAGGTCCCAAGCGTGGCCGGACGGGTCCTGCTCGACGGCAAGGAGCACCGGAACGCCTCTGCCATCAGCGAACTCGCGACGCACGAGGTGCCCAGGACCCTTGGGAGCGACCATGAGGACGTCGGATCCGGGCTCCGGCTGGATGTAGCCGAACCGGATGTTGAAGCCGTGCCCGAACAGCAGCGCGGCTCCCTCCTTGAGGTTGGGCCTGATGTCGTTGGCGTAGACGGTGCGCTGCACCTGGTCCGGCGTGAGGATGACGACGAGGTCGGCCTGCTTGACCGCGTCGCCGACGCTGAGCACCGTCAGTCCCTCCGCCTCGGCCTTCGCCCGGGACGGGCTCCCTTCCTTGAGACCGACCCGGACGTCCACGCCGGAGTCGCGGAGGTTCAGCACGTGAGCGTGCCCCTGGCTTCCGTAGCCCAGAACGGCGACCTTCTTGCCCTGGATGACGGACAGGTCGGCGTCGTCGTCGTAGAACATCTCAGCCATGGTGGCCAGCTCCTTCGTGTCGTTTCGGGTCGTGGGTTTCGGTCGTGCAGCAAGGACGTCGGTGTCACGTGCCTCGAGGGTTCCGCGGCGGGCCACCTGCCTGTCACCGTATGCCGGGTGGCTTGGCCGCGGTGCCCCACGTCCGTCAGGCGGTCCGCAGGCTGCGGTCGGTGATCGATCGTGGCCCGCGGCCGACGGCCACCATGCCGGACTGGACGAGCTCGCGGATCCCGAACGGCTCGAGAACCCCGAGGAGTGCCTGGACCTTCTCGGCCTTCCCCGTGCACTCGATGGTCAGGGTGTCGTGCGCCACGTCGATCACCTTGGCGCGGAACAGCTCCACGGTCTCCAGGACGTGGCTGCGGGTCACCGCGTCGGCGCGGACCTTGACGAGGACGACCTGCCGTTGGACGGACGCCACCGGGTCGAGCTCGACGACCTTGAGCACCTCGACGAGCTTGTTCAGCTGCTTGGTGACCTGCTCGAGGGGAAGGGCCTCGACATCGACGACGACGGTCATCCGGGAGATGTCCGAGTGCTCGGTCGGCCCGACCGCCAGCGAGTCGATGTTGAACCCCCGGCGGGAGAAGAGCCCGGCGATCCGCGCGAGGACGCCCGGCTTGTTCTCCACGAGGACGGACAGCGTGTGCTTTGACATGTCTGCTTCTCCGGTGTCGTTGTATCAGTCTTCGCGGTCCCACACGGGGGCCTCGCCGCGGGCGTTGCGGATGAGGTCGTTGCTCACGCCCGAGGGGACCATCGGCCAGACCATCGCGTCGCGGTGGACGACGAAGTCGATGACGACGGGCCGGTCATTGACCTCCAGGGCCTGCCGGATGACCGGGTCCACCTCGGCCTCGGTCTCGGCCCGAAGACCCAGGCAGCCGTAGGCGTCGGCGAGCTTGACGAAGTCCGGGACGCGGCGCTGGTCGTGGCTGGTGTGCAGGTCCGTGTTGGAGTAGCGCTCGTTGTAGAACAGCGTCTGCCACTGGCGGACCATGCCCAGGCTGGAGTTGTTGATGATCGCGACCTTGATCGGGATCTCGTTGATGACGCAGGTGGCGAGCTCCTGGTTGGTCATCTGGAAGCAGCCGTCGCCGTCGATCGCCCAGACGACCCGGTCCGGCTCGCCCACCTTGGCTCCCATTGCTGCGGGTACGGAGTAGCCCATAGTGCCGGCCCCGCCGGAGTTCAGCCAGGCGTTCGGGCGCTCGTAGCGCACGAACTGCGCCGCCCACATCTGGTGCTGGCCGACGCCCGCGACGTAGGTCGCCTCCGGTCCGGAGAGCTGCCCGATCCGCTCGATGACGTACTGCGGCGACAACCCGTCCTGGTGCGTCGCGTAGCCCAGGGGGAAGGACTCCTGCCAGCCCCTGGTCTGGGCCCGCCACTCGCTGTAGTCGGCTCTCACCGGCGCCTGGTCGTTCGCCTGGTCGGCCGCGATCGCCTCGATGAGGTCGGTGATGACCTCCTTGGCGTCTCCGACGATCGGCACGTCGGCGGTGCGGTTCTTGGAGATCTCGGCAGGGTCGATGTCGGCGTGGATGACCTTGGCGCCCGGGGCGAACGTCGAGAGCTGGCCGGTCACCCGGTCGTCGAAGCGCGCTCCGATGGTGATGAGCAGGTCAGACCTCTGCAGGGCGGTGACGGCGGCCACGGTGCCGTGCATCCCCGGCATACCGAGGTTGAGCGGGTGGCTGTCCGGGACGGAGCCGCGCGCCATGAGGGTGGTGACGACGGGGATCTCGGTGAGGTCGACGAGACGGCGCAGCGCGTCGCACGCCCGGGACCGGACCACCCCGCCGCCGATGTAGAAGACCGGTCGCCTGGCGGCTGTGATGAGCCTGGCCGCCTCGCGGATCTGCTTGCTGTGCGGGCGGGTCACCGGCCGGTAGCCGGGGAGGTCGATCTTCGGCGGCCACGCGAAGGTCGTCGCGGCCTGGAGGGCGTCCTTGGCTATGTCGACGAGCACCGGGCCGGGACGACCGGTGCTGGCGATGTGGAAGGCCTCCGCCAGGACCCGGGGGATCTCGGCCGCGTCCGTGACGAGGTAGTTGTGCTTCGTCACCGGCAGGGTGATCCCGCGGATGTCGGCCTCCTGGAAGGCATCCGTCCCGATCGACTTGGACGAGACCTGCCCGGTGATGGCGACGATCGGCATCGAGTCCATGTAGGCATCGGCCAGCGGGGTGACGAGGTTCGTCGCGCCCGGACCGGATGTGGCCATGCAGACACCCACCCGGCCCGTGGCGGCGGCATACCCCTCTGCAGCGTGCCCGGCACCCTGCTCGTGCCGGACAAGGATGTGCCGGACCGAGGTGGAGTCCATGAGCGGGTCGTATGCCGGGAGGATGGCGCCGCCAGGGATGCCGAAGACGGTGTCCACCCCGAGCGCCTCGAGGGAGCTGACCAGTGCCTGGGCGCCGGTGACCTGCTCCGGAGCGGGCGTGGGCGGCCCCGAGGGACGTGGCCGGGCCGGCGCCACGGGCCGCCCCTGTTGCGCGGTCTGGCCGGGCTGGCCGGGCTGGCCGGGCTGGGCACGAACCGCATGCTGGCCGGGATGGGCGAGGTCTGCCGGAGACGGCCTCACCGGCGTCGCACTGTCGTTCACGATCTCCCACTTTCCATCCGTCAGGTCATCTTCAGCTGGTGCGTCCACAAAAAAACCCTCCGGTCCGCTCAGGGACAGAAGGGGTAGCGCGTCGAGCAGCGGGTGCCGACTCAGACGCGCTCTGGAAGTACGAGGACTTGGGCCACGAGCCAACGGTGCTCCCCCGACGGTGTCGTGTCAATGGGCGACACCATCGTCTCACCATGCGGTCATGCCTGGCGCGCCGTGGACCGCCAGTGCTCACCCGCTCAGTCGATGTTCATCCGCGACTTCAGCGTGTCGCGCTTGTCCTCGAACCGGGCCGCCTGCTTGTCCAGACCGTCCATGAAGTTCGCCAGCTCGGTCCGGGCCGCCTCGCCCTCGGCCGAGAGCCCCTCGATCTCGAAGATCTTCCAGAAACGCAGCACCGGCATGACGACCTCGTCGCGGTGCGAGCGCAGGTCGTAGATGCCGGCGACCGCCATCTCGACCGCCTTGCGCTGGAATCCGGGAATGTCGGCACCGGGCATCTGGAAGTCCTTGACCACCTCGAGGACCGCCTGCATGGTCTGGTCTGGCGCAATCTGCAGGGCGGCGTTCAGCAGGTTGCGGTAGAAGATCATGTGGAGGTTCTCGTCCGCAGCGATCCTGGCGAGAAGCCGCTCGGCCATGGGGTCGTTGGTGTACCTGCCGGTGTTGCGGTGGCTGACCCGGGTCGCGAGCTCCTGGAACGAGACGTAGGCCAGCGAGTGGATGAGCTCACCGGAGTGGGCCGACTCGTATCCCTGGGACATGTGCGTCATCCGGAACCGCTCGAGCTCGACAGGGTCGACGGAGCGCTTGACGAGCAGGTAGTCGCGCATCGCGATCCCGTGCCGGCCCTCCTCCGCGGTCCACCGGTGGACCCAGTCGCCCCAGGCGTCGTCGCGCCCGAAGATCTTGGCGATCTCGTGGTGGTAGCTCGGCAGGTTGTCCTCGGTGAGCAGGTTGACGATCAAGGCGGAGCGTGCCACGTCCGACATCGGCGAGTCGTCGGGGCTCCAGGCGTCGCCGCCCATGAGGCCGTCGAAGTTGCGGCCCTCACTCCACGGGATGTAGTCGTGGGGGAACCACTCCTTGGCGACGCCGATGTGCCGGTTGAGCTCTCCCTCGACGACGGGGCTGAGCTCACGCAGCAGGTCGGTCTGGCTCCACGTCTGTGCGGTCATCCTCCGAGGTTACGGCACCGTAGGTTCGCGAGGCCAAGCCCTGCAGCGGAGAAATGGGCGGGAGATCTCGTGCACGGACGGCGTTCGCGGGAACCATGGGCTCATGGATCTTCCGCCAGGGCTCACCACGCGACCGCTCGTCCCCGCTGACGCGGAGGCCGTCCGCGACCTCATCGCGGCTTCGGAGCTGCACGATCTCGGCCAGGTCAAGATCGACCTCGAGGACATCGTCGGCGACTGGCAGCGCCCGAGCTTCACCATCGCCGAACATTCCATCGGCGTCGAGGCCGACGGTGCGCTCGTCGCCTACGCCGAGGTGTATGCCGGACGGTTCGCCGACGCACACGTCCCACCTCCGCACCGTGGTCGCGGCATCGGCACCTTCCTCGCGCAGTGGACGCAGGACGAGGCCCGACGACAGGGCGGCACACTCGTGGGGATGCCCGTCCCCCGGGACGGCGACGGCGACCGGCTGCTGACGAGCCTCGGGTACCACGTGCGTTGGACGAGCTGGATCCTCGAGCTGCCGGCGGGCACGGCCATCGAGCCCCAGCCCATCCCCCAGGGTTGCGCGATCCGTGAGCTGTGTCCGGGAGAGGAGCGCACGGCATACCAGCTCATCGAGGATGCCTTCAGCGAGTGGCCCGAGCGCCGTCCGACGAAATATGAGGACTGGGCCGCCGCCGCGGTGCTGCGGCCCGGCTTCGAGCGGTGGCAGATGCGGCTCATGGAGGACGGGACCGGCACGGTGGTCGGCGTCAGCTTCGTCCTCGTCTCCGATGACTGCGCCTACATCGACCGCCTCGCGGTGCGCAAGGACAAGCGCGGTCTCGGTCTGGCGCGGGCCCTGCTCGTCGACTCGTTCGAGCGGGCGAAGGAGCACGGCGCGACGCGCTCCGAGCTCTCGACGGACTCGCGGACGGGGGCTCTCGGCCTCTACGAGCGGGTTGGCATGAAGGTCACGTCGACCTGGCTGCACCGGGCGATCGCGGTCTGACCCCACAACGTGTGTCCCCTTGGGCCCACGTGGATCCACCTGGGTCCCGCCTGGGTGGAGGAATATATCCGAGCCTTCTAGCGCTCGGATTACCTTTCACCAAAAGAGGGGCGGCGAGGTGCTGGCCCGCCGGTCAGTCGCAGACGGCGCCCTTCGAGGCACTGCCCACGAGCCTGCGGTACTTGGCCAGGACGCCCCGGGAGTATCTCGGCTCCGGGTGGGTGACGCCCTCCGCCCGCCGCCGCTGCAGCTCGTCGTCCTCGACGAGCAGGTCGAGCGTCCCGCCACCGACGTCGAGACGGATCCGGTCCCCGTCGCGGACGAAGGCGATCGGCCCGTCGTCGACCGCCTCCGGGGCGACGTGGCCGACACACAGCCCCGTCGTGCCGCCGGAGAACCGACCGTCGGTGAGCAGAAGGACGTCCTTGCCGAGGCCGGCGCCCTTGATCGCCCCCGTCACGGCGAGCATCTCGCGCATCCCGGGGCCGCCCTTGGGTCCCTCGTAGCGGATCACCACCACGTCACCGGCCGCGAGCCGGCCCTCCCCGACGGCGTCCATGGCGGCCCGCTCGCCGTCGAAGACCCGCGCGGTGCCGGTGAAGACGTCCGAGTCGAACCCGGCTGACTTGACCACGGCACCCTCCGGCGTCAGGGACCCGGTGAGGATCGTCAGGCCGCCGGTCTTGTGGATCGGCTCCGTCAGCGCGCGGACGACCTTGCCGTCGGGGTCGGGCGGGTTGACGGTCGCGAGGTTCTCGGCCAGGGTCCGGCCCGTGACGGTCAGGCAGTCCCCGTAGAGCAGGCCCGCGTCGAGCAGCGCCTTCATGACGACGGGCACGCCGCCGACCCGGTCGATGTCGGTCATGACGTACTGCCCGAACGGCTTGACGTCGGCGAGGTGCGGCACCTTCGCCCCGACCCGCTTGAAGTCCTCGATGGTCAGGTCGACCTCGGCCTCGTGTGCGATGGCCAGGAGGTGGAGGACGGCGTTGGTGGAGCCACCGAAGGCCATGACGACGGCGATGGCGTTCTCGAACGCCTCCTTCGTCATGATCTGGCGGGCGGTGATGCCCCGGCGGAGCAGCTCGACGACCGCCTCCCCCGACTTGCGCGCGAAGCCGTCTCGTCGACGGTCGGTCGCCGGCGGCGCTGCCGAGCCGGGCAGCGACATCCCCATCGCCTCGGCGACGGACGCCATCGTGTTCGCGGTGTACATGCCGCCGCAGGCACCTTCTCCGGGACAGATCGCGCGCTCGATGGCGTCGACGTCCGCGCGAGACATCTTGCCCGCCGCACAGGCGCCGACCGCCTCGAAGGCGTCGATGATGGTCACCTGCCTCTCGGACCCGTCCGAGAGCTTCGCGATCCCCGGGAGGATCGACCCGGCATACAGGAACACCGAGGCGAGGTCGAGGCGCGCGGCGGCCATGAGCATGCCCGGCAGGGACTTGTCGCAGCCAGCGAGCAGGACCGAGCCGTCGAGACGTTCGGCCTGCATGACGGTCTCGACGGAGTCGGCGATGACCTCGCGGGAGACGAGCGAGAAGTGCATGCCCTCGTGTCCCATGGAGATGCCGTCGGACACCGAGATGGTCCCGAACTCGAGCGGGTAGCCGCCGGCCGCGTGGACCCCGTCCTTGACCGCCTTGGCAAGCCGGTCGAGCGAGAGGTTGCACGGCGTGATCTCGTTCCACGAGCTCGCGACCCCGATCTGCGGCTTGACCCAGTCGTCGTCGCCGAGGCCGACCGCTCGGAGCATTCCGCGCGCGGCGGTCTTCTCGAGACCGTCCGTGACGTCGCGGCTGCGGGGCTTGATGTCGGGAGTCTGCGTCATGCCACGAGCATAGAACCGCCTGCACTGCAGGAGACCTCCGTCTCACCTCGTTGTCGTCAGAGGAGACTTCGGTATGCCGTGCATCCGCCCTGTCACGCGGTGTCAGGTCACCTGGTGTCTGCCTTGTCACGGGCGACGTGGAAGCGCTCGAGCGAGGCGTCGCCGCGGTCGAGGTCGGCCCACTCGCCGTTGAACCGCAGGACGGCGAGGCCGCATGTGGGGTAGCCGTCCGCGAGCGCCTGGTGGGCCTCGCGGGAGCCTTCGCCGTCGCACAGCACGGAGGCCAGGGTGGGGATGGTCGGCGCGTGGCCGACGACGATGACGGTGTCCACCTCCCCCGAGTCCTCCCGCAGGGAGTCGAGCACCCCCTCAGTGTCGCCCTGGTAGACCGCCCGTCGGTACTCGACGAACTCGGTGTGTGCCCCGCCCTTCGCTGCGTGGTCCCAGGTCTCGCGGGTCCTGATCGCCGTGGAACAGATGACGAGCTCAGCGACGATGCCCTGCTCGTTCAGCCAGCGGCCCGCGGCCGTGGCGTCGCGGCGCCCCTTGTCGGTGAGGGAACGGTCGTGGTCCGGCTTGCCGGGCGCCTGCTCGGCCTTCGCGTGCCGGATCAGGACCAGCGTCTTGTCCTCGGTGGCTCGTGTCATACCGCCGAGCATCCTCGACTCGGCGGTTCTTGTCAGCCCCCATTCCGCCTCTTCGTGACGGACGGCCGGCCGGGCGTTCCCCGGCGCGGACCTGCTCCGCCGAGTCGTCCGGCCGGTTCCACCCTCGGCGCTACGGTGGTCGCGTCAGCACCGACGAGCGCCGACCCGCCCGACAAGACCCGACACGACGAGCCCGACCCGATGAGAGCAGGCGCATGGGCGACTTCAGGCCGATGACGGACGTCACGTCCAGCCAGTGCACGAGCCGGGTGTGGATCGACGAGTCGATCCGCCGCATCGAGGCGGACACGAACCGCACGGCCGACACGCACCTCGTCCGGGTGCCCCTGCCCGACGGGTGGGAGGTCGACCTCTACCTCAAGGACGAGTCGACCCACCCGACCGGAAGCCTCAAGCACCGGCTCGCCCGGTCGCTCTTCCTCTACGCCATCTGCAACGGCGTCATCGGACCCGGCACGACGGTCATCGAGGCGTCCAGCGGGTCGACCGCCGTCTCCGAGGCCTACTTCGCCCGGATGATCGGGCTGCCCTTCGTCGCTGTCATGGCCAGGACG
>JAABUW010006016.1_pt1 | contig 15448 bp, 14 predicted proteins | sample 5560081 | NCBI WGS metagenome assembly JAABUW01 (sample SAMN10711882, study PRJNA513363) | rock metagenome | isolation source: Antarctica rocks | place: Antarctica: Victoria Land, Knobhead sud | reverse complement strand
CGGTATTATGGAGCAAACGCCACCAAGCGCGGAGCGCGAGTTACAGGTGGCTTAACAGAACCCCAGGTTATCCCCGTAACTCACTGGTTGATGCACAGGCAGCGTCGCGGCCATCTCGAACGGCGAGAGGGCGGTGAGGTGTAGCGGTCGTGCGTCGGGTGCGAACGTTATCGGCTATTGTGGTTGGAGTACTAAGTGGCTTCATTATGACGTCGTGTGTTGACGCCCATGCTATGACCGTTGCGCATCCAGACAACGCTTTGACTGAACGTTGTTTGGCGGGCGGTATTGAAAGCGTCTCGATAGGTAGCGATGCCCCACATGTACAACCTCAAGCTATTCCCTTGAAGGCACTGCTCAATCTGTTCGGGGGAAAGTCGATCGCGGATGATGCACGAGATGACGAGGTTCTGCCCCGGTCCCACTACGCTTTTGCTGCTGATCGGGAAATCTCGGATTGGCAAGCTGAAATCGTCGGGCAACGGGAACGGAAGAACTCCGGCGTCGGCTTTGTAGCTGACCTCGTAGGCCGGGGTATGGCCGTTGTTGATCAGTTGAAACCTGATCTCCGCGAAGTGGCCGGTTGTGTCGTCTTGAGGAACGGTAAGACCATAGATGACGGTCAGATAAGCCCGCATCTGCATCTGCCCAAACTCTCGTTGAGTCCTACCGATCTCGGTAGTGATGCCGGTACTTGTGAGCATGGCGGCGGACATGCCTTCCATAGCAGTCGCAGCACGGGTGGCTTGAGCGATGGAATCGCGCACGTCATTGGATTGGTCCCGAGATATTACCCTCATCGTTTCAATGGTTTCGGCGAGCTTAGCAGCTTGAACTCCGAAGACCACAGTTTGAACGCCACCAACGATGACCAGAGCAAAGGTAAGGAACGTTACAGCGCTCCAAGTCGTCGGGCACCAAAGCACTTCCTCTGGCTGCTTACTTTCGGGTATATCGCTGGCATTATGATCGGGCTTGCAGGCGTTTGGATGATTGACACTAAAGACTGCCGCACCCAATAAACCTATGACTAACATCACTACGGCGATTAGTGCTACCGATGTCTTCATAGATCTTCCAGTATCAGTCCCTCCATTTCCAATGCCGCCAGCGCGGCTAAAAGGAAAGTCGCTGCAAACGTCCCTCTCGCAAGTTTGCTAGAGATTGATGCCTCGGTCTCTTCCAAGCCGTGTTCCTTCAACCGTTGCGCCAACTCTGAATAGGTCACGCCAGCCCGCTTCATCTCGGCTTTCAGGAAACGTGACGTTTTACTTGCCAACTCCTTCTCGCTTGCTGCAAGCCTCATTTTAGCCTCCCAAATCCAGTCATAAATGACGTTTTCCTATTGCAGATGACAGGCAAGCCCGTCATATTCGCTAGGTTACTAGCGGATGCAACAGATGGCCAGCCATTTCCTTCTCTCTGCCAAGGCTCGCTCACTCAGCATCGGCACGGTGCTGCGCATGTCGGACACGAAGGCAGAGCAGACCTTTGCCGCTGTCCGCTGGCCTGCAACGAACGGCAAGGCTGTATGCCCGCACTGTGGTTGCCCTACGTGCTATGAGGCCCGCCGCGCCAACGGTGCGCTGCGTTTTCGTTGCAAGGCGTGCCGCAAGGATTTCAGCCTAACCAGCGGCACCCTATTCGCGTGGCACAAGCTGCCGCTCCGCATCTATCTCGCAGCCACCGTGATCTTCTGCAACGAGGTCAAGGGCAAGTCTGCCCTGGCCCTGTCACGTGATCTGAGCGTTCAATACAAGACGGCCTTCGTGCTATCTCACAAGCTGCGCGAGGCGATGGCGACTGAGGTCAAGGGCTACAAGCTCGGCGGCGTCGGCAAGACGGTCGAGGTGGATGGGGCTTACTTTGGCGGTTACGCCAAGCCCGCCAACCACAAAGAGAACCGCCGCGATCGGCGTTTGGCCAAGAACCAGACCGGCAAGCGCCAGTGCGTCGTCGTAATCCGGCAGCGGGACGGGTTCGTGATGCCATCCGCTTTCAAGACGGAAGGCTCAGCCTTGGCCTACATCCGCAGCCACGTCGCGGCTGGCACCGAAATCCATGCCGACGAGGCGAATAGCTGGAATGACCTGCATGGGCACTACGTGGTGAAGCGGATCAACCACCAGTTTTCCTATAGCGACGGCATTGCTTGCACCAATGGGGCCGAGAGCTTCTTTAGCCGTCTGCGACGGGGTGAGGTCGGGCACCATCATCACATCGCGGGCGCGTATCTGGCCCGCTACGCCCAGGAGAGCGCATTCCGTGAGGGCCATCGTCGGGATGACAACGGCACCCAAGTTCGCGGCGTGGTGGGGCTGGCGTTGAAGGCGCGGCCCTCCGTGGACTTCTGTGGTTATTGGCAGCGGGCCACGGCTTAGTCTTTGGCTCTTCCAAGCCTCGACGGCAACCAAATCTCTGAACTGGGCTTGTCACCTACGATCCAAATAGGACCAACCACGTACCTTGTGGCCGAGAAAAGTTAGTCATAGTCCCGTGACTAGCCTTGCTTGTTAGTCCTGGAGCCAATATACCAAGCCCATGGACATCCTAGTCGGCATTCAGGGAGATCAGGCTAAGCTCCGCTCTCGACGAGAGGCGCTTATGGCCGAGGTTGCCAACATTGAGGCGCAGCTTACAGAATTGGAGGCTGCCGCACGGATCGTCTCGCGTTATATGATGAAAGAGCAAACTGAAGCACCGCGCGTATGGCAAGGCTCTGCTAAGATGCAGTCGTCATCGGAACTATCTGCGACGATTAAACCTCGGCGTGGATCGCAGAAGCAGTGGATTGAAACGGCAATGGCCGAGAACCCAAAGCATGGTTGGGTCGTGTCTGATCTCCAAGCGGAGATACTCGCTAAGCATGGTGTGACCGTCTCACCGAATACGGTAAGCGTTACGTTGTCTAGGCTGGCGTTGCCCAACGTCAACAAAGCTCACCTGATTGGACGGAACTGGTTTTACGGTCCGGCACCAAGTCAGGAAGAGACAGCGGAGATTGCTGATCAGAGCAACTCCGCTGTTCCCGAAACCCCAACAAAGGAGGGTCCATTATGGAGTCCGAAGAACCCATAATATGACTTAGCTACCTACTCCCTGGCTACGCGGGACTGCAATCCGGCGTAGCCAGCAGCCGGGAAGTGCCCGGACAACGAAGGAGGCTGGAAGGCCTACCCAACACGACAGCAACTTGAGTATAATCTGTCTGTGCCCCGAAGGGAATCCCCTTCGGGGCTTTCTTTGTTGCAAATAGATTTCACGTTGGAGGCATTAGGCCGCAAGTTCCCAACGCTGGTTCTTTCCATCCTGCTTGTCCGCGACCAGTTTGCCCCGGTTCTTGAGTTTCCGCAGCGTGGACCCCATGCGCAGCAACATCGTCTGCACCATGGCGTGATCGGCAGTATTCATCCCGCGCGCCTCCATCACCGCCCGCACGATCTCGCGCGTGGTCATCGACCCGGTTGCTTCCCGCAGCACAGCGGAGATCAGACGGCTGGATTCATGTCGGACTGCCGCATGACGCCGGGGCACCGGCTTGATCCGCACCACGCCGATCTCAACGTCTGGATGGAACAGGCGGATGGTTGAGTCCACCGCGTCAATGTCGAGAACCAGTTGCCGGACCTGGCTTTGCGCCAGTTCCAGTTTGTCGGCGATCTCCTGGCGTTTGCGAAGGAGACCGTGCAGAACGGGGTTGCTTGTGTCCATGGCCCTATAATAGAACTAGGGCAGCGCCGCATCTACTTTCCTGTGGTGGCGTTTGCTACATAATACCGCGCCGGTCGACAGCTTGACCACACCCTGCATCACACTCCTCGTGAGCCGGGCGGCCGCGAGGCAACGGCCGCGGTCATTGAACACCTCGACCACGCCGCCGTCGGCGATCCCGCGCTCCGCGGCATCCGCCGGGTTCATGTCGATCGGCTCCCGCCCCGCGATCTTGCCGGCCATGCTGTGCTGACTGGCATCGAGCTGGCTGTGCAGGCGCCGGACTGGCTGGTCCGACAGCAGGTGCAGCGGGTATTGGGCGGCCTTTGCCCCGCCCAGCCATTCGAGCGGCTCGCGCCAGACGGCATGGCCGGGGCAGTCGGGGATGCCGAACCCGGCAATATGGGCAGATCCCACCTCGATCCGGCCAGAGGGCGTGCGCAGCTTGTGGGCCTCGGGATCCTCGCGGAACGGGGCCAGCATGATGACCGGGGCGGCATGGGCCTCTACATCAACGATGCCCTGCTCCCAAAACGCCTCGAACGCCGGCAGTGCCACGCCCGATGCTGAGGCCCGGCCGCGGCACTCTTCGTAGAGCCGGATCAGCCAGCCCTTCTCATCCAGCCCTTCGGTGTAGGTCTCCCCCGCGCCCAGCCGCTCCGCGAGCGCGGCGAAGATCGTGAAGTCGTCCCGCGCGTCGCCGACCGGCGGGATCACTTGCCGCATGGCGACGATGTGCCCCTCTCGCGTCGCATAACCGAGGTCGTTGCGCTCCATGCTCGTCGTCGCCGGCAGCACCACGTCGGCCAGCTTCGCCGTCGGAGTCCAGAACTGCTCGTGCACCACGATGCTCGCGGGCCGCTGCCACGCCCGCAATAGGCGGTTGAGGTCCTGGTGGTGGTGGAACGGGTTCCCGCCCGCCCAATAGACGAGTTGGATGTCCGGATAGGCATAGGTTTTCCCGTTATAGGTGAACGGCTCGCCGGGATGCAGCAGCATGTCGGCGATACGCGCGACTGGAATGAACGCGTCCACTGCGCTGCGGCCCTGCGACAGGGTCGGTCCGCCGAACCGGACGTGCGGGCTGCCCATAGAGTTGGTGGCGCCGTAGCCCACGCCGAAGCCGCCGCCAGGCAGCCCGACCTGGCCCAGCATACAGGCGAGCGTGACCAGCATCCAGAACGGCTGCTCGCCGAACGACGCTCGCTGGAGCGACCAGGCGACGTTCAGCATGGTGCGTTGTGCCGCCATGTCGCGGGCGAGTGCGGCGATCTGCCCGGCCGGCACCCGCACGATCGGCTCCGCCCAGGCCGGCGTCTTCGGCACGCCATCGTCCAGGCCGAGCAGGTGCCGCTCGAACGCCTCGTAGCCGACGCAGTACCGCGCGAGGAAGGCCGGCTCGTGTAGCCCCTCGTCGCGCAATACCCAGGCCATTGCCAGCATCAGCGCCGTGTCGGTGTTGGGCGGGATCGCCAGCCACTCGACCGGGCCGCCCGTGTCTAGGTTGTCGCCGACCGGGCCGATGTTGACGAAGCGCGTTCCGGCGTCCCGCATGGCCCGCAGTCCAGCTTTGACCCGGTGGACCCCGACCCCGCCCGCCGAGATCTGCGCGTTCTTGGCCGGCACGCCGCCGAAGGTCACGAACAGCCTCGTGTGCTCCGCCATCACGTCCCACGACGTGTGCGAGGCCTGCAGCTCCTCCATAGTGGCGACGATGTGCGGCATCAGGACGCGCGCGGCGCCGAGGCTGTAGGAGTCGGCGTGCCTTACGTAGCCGCCGCACGCGTTGAGGAACCGGTGCACTTGGCTCTGAGCATGGTGGAACCGCCCGGCGCTGGACCAGCCGTAGGAGCCACCGAAGATCGACGCGTTGCCGAACCGGTCCCGCACCCGAGCGATCTCGCCGCCGACCAGGTCGAGCGCCTCGTCCCAGCCGATCTCCACGAACGGCTCTCGCCCGCGCAGCCCCGGTGCGGCGCCCGGGCCGTGGCGAAGCCAACTGCGCCGCACTGCCGGCCGGCGCACCCGCAGCCGCATCAGGCTTTCGTCCAGCTGATGCAAGCCGATGGGCGAAGGGTCGGTGTCGGCGCTGTAGGGCTTCAGCCGTGGCGCGCCAGTCCCGTCCGGATCGACCTCGTAGATGCCCCAGTGGGAGGCCGTGTAACGCGTCATCAGCGGTCCGGCCGCTGCCATGCCTTGGCCTCGCTCACCACGGCGGAGGCTTCGAACCGGCCGCACCGCTCCTTCAGGCTGGTGTCGGACAGCGTCGCCATGTCCGCACGAACCTGCAACAGGCCCGCCTTCAGCAGCTCGTTGGCCGTTTCCTGAATCGTATCCGCAGGCTCGTAGCCATACAGCCCGTTGGCGCCCGGGATCGCGATCACCGACAGCCGCTTCTTCAGCATAACGACCGCCTCGGCGAGCGCCTGCGGTCCCGGCACATTGGACGGCTTCTGGTCTGGATACAGGCGCCAGTGGTTCAGCACCGTGGCTTCGGGGTTGGCGTCGGCGAAGACCAGCGCCTGGTAAAAGGCCCGGCACAGGCCGGCGACCAGATCTGGCTGCTTGGCCAGCGCATCGCGGCGCACGATCAGGCCGGACATCCCGACCAGGCCGTTCAGCGGCGAGGCGAGCTCGCGGAGTTCCTCCTTTAGCAGGATAGCAATGACCGCGTCGGGGCTGTCGTACCCAGCATAGGCGGCGACCGCGCCGGACCGGAGCGCGCTGGCCGCCTGCGCGCCGACCCCGATCGGCAGCCAGGTCACGTCGGTCTGCGGGTTCAACCCGGCTCGCGCCACCACGGCCCGCCCATACAGATAGGCCGCGGACCCGAAGCTCTGGGTGCCAATCACCTTGCCCTTCAGTGCCGCCACATCCTTGATCGGGCTGCCGTCCGGGACCACGACGCGGAAGCTATTGCCCGGGTCAAAGCTTATGATGACGAGATTGGGGTCCTTCTGCGCCGCCACGATCAGCGACGCCATCCCGCCCCAATTGTAGAACGCATTTCCCGAGCTGACAGCCTGCGCCGCCGCTGTGGCGCCCGCGGTCGCCTGCACCTTGAACGCCACGCCGGCGTTCCGGCGCACCAGCCCGGCCGAGTCCTGCAGCGACGTGTAGGGCGCGCTCGAGACGCTGATGGCCGGGTCGGAGGTGGCGAAGACAATGGTCGGCAAGTCCGCCGCAGCGGTGCCCCCGGCCAGGGCCGAAAGCAAGACGGCGGCGGATGCGCGCCGGATCAGCAGGCGCATCGCTCAAGCACCAGTGAAGCGGGGCGCGCGCTTCTCGCGGTTCGCCGCCAGCCCCTCCTGCAAATCGGCGCTGTTGCGAACCTTGGCCAAGTCAATATTGATCCGCATCATTCTCTCGACCGGGCCCGGCGGCAGGATCTCGTCGACCAAGCGTTTAAGAGTCGAGATCACCAAGGGGGCGGAGCCCAGCAGCTCCTCCGCTATTGCGAGCGCCTCGGCCTCGTGCCGGCCCTCCTCGACCACGCGGTTGACGAAGCCGACCTCGTAGGCCCGCTGCGCCTTTATCTTCGTGCCCAGTAGCATGATCTCCATCGCCAGCTTGTGCGGCATGCGCGAGGCGAGGGAGCTGATCATTCCGCCCGTCAGACCCAGCTTCGCCTCGGGATAGTAGAAGATCGTGCTGGCGGTGGACACCATCATGTCGCACATCATGACCAAGACGATGCCGCCGCCGACACACCAACCCGTGGTGGCGGCGATGATCGGCTTCTCCGTACGGAACCCGACGCCGGGCACGCAGCGCCACAGCTCCGGCAGGTCGGTCACGTCGGCGCCGGAGCTGAATGCGCGGTCGCCCACGCTGCTCAGGATCGCAACGCGTTGCTCCGACCGGTTGAACGTCTGGAACGCCTCCTGGAGCTCGATGGCGACACGGCTGCTGATCGCGTTCAGCTTGGCCGGCTGGTTGATGCGGATGATCGACACCGCACCCTTGGTTTCGACTTCGACGACGCTCATCGGCAGCACCCCGGGTTGATTGCTCTTGTGGTGATCGATCTTGGGCGACGGGTCACGCGCACAGCACCCGGGCGTCGACCACGACGCAGCCCTGGCCGCGCGGACGGACAAGCAACGGGTTGATATCCAATTCCAGCAGCGTGCCGCGCAGGTCGTGCGCCAGCCAGCCCAGCCGCACGATTGCGTCCGCGACCGCCTCGGTATCCAGAGGCGGGCTGCCGCGGACGCCGTCCAGGATCGCCTTGACCTTCAGCCCGTCCAGCATCGCCCGGGCGCGGCGGGGCGAGACCGGAACGGTGGACAGCGCCGCGTCGTGCAGCAGCTCGACCAGCACCCCGCCGGCACCCACCACGAGTAGCGGGCCGAACTGTGGATCCTGCTTGATGCCCAGGATCAGCTCGGTTGCCGCCTTCACCATCCGCTGCACCAAGTAGCCCTCGAGCGGGCCGAGCCTCCGGTCCATGTCGGCCAGCGCGTCCTGCAATACCGCTTCGGTCGCGATGCCAACCATCACGCCGCCAGCGTCGCTCTTGTGCACCAACGCCGCAGAGACCGCTTTCAGCACCACGGGAAACCCGAGGCGTCCGGCTGCCTGCACTGCCTCCGCCGCTGTCCGGCAGACCGCCTGCTGCACCAGCGGAAGCCCATAGGCGCCGAGCAGGACCTCTACTGCTTGCGGATCGAGCTGCCCGGTGACGGGCGGCGGTGCTTGTAGGCCCGCGAGGCGTTCGGGCGGGGCCTCTGCGGGCGTAGTGGTCACGCCGGCCCAGGCGCGGACGGTTCGCACCGCCTCGTCCAGTGTGTCGGCGAAGGGTACGTTGCGGTCGATCAATGCCCGGCGCGCTTCGTCTGCCGCATGGCCGGGTGCCATGATGAACAGGCAAGGCTTGCCGGACGCGTCGGCAGCCTCGGCCATCTTTCCTACTGTGTTGGCCAGCATCGGCGCCGTAGTGATCAGCGGCAGGATCACGTCCTCCGCTGGGTCGGCACCGGCAATGGCGACGGTGGTGTCCGCGATGTCTATCGCCTCCCCTCCGGGCAGCCGGCCGCCGAGGTCGATCGGGTTGCCGGCCTGTCCCGGCGAATACCATTTGGTGAGCGCGGCTTGCGTTGTGGACGCAAATTCGGTCAACGGTATGCCGCTTTCCGCCAGTCGGTCGGCCGCGATGGCGCCGCCGCCGCCCGAGGTGGTGATAATGCAGGCCGACCGGACCGTGCGACCGGCGAAGCGCCCCAGGTTGGACGCTAACAGCACCATTGCGTCCAGGTCGTCCATCAGCACGATGCCGCGCTCGCGGCACACCGCCTCCAATGCCGCGAAGCTGCCAGCCAGGCTGGCCGTGTGGGAAAAGGCGGCGCGGGCGCCCATCTCCGTCCGTCCGGCCTTCACCATCAGCAGCGGCTTGCCCACATTCCGCGCCCGGTCCGCCAGGGCAAGGAACCGGGGCATGTCCTTGATACCCTCGACGTAGCTGCACACGACGGCGGTCCGCTCGTCGTCGAGCAGGTATTCCACGAAGTCGCACAGTTCGAGGTCGGCCTGGTTGCCGACCGACACGCAGTGGCTGAACCCGATGCCGCGGTCGCGGGCACGGTCGAACACCGTCGCCATCAGCGCGCCGCTCTGGCTGACGAAGCCGATGGGCGCCTGCGGCAGCGCGTCCACTTCCAGCGCCGGCGAGGAGCATAGGATCACCCGGTTAGCCGGGCTGATCACTCCCAGGCAGTTCGGGCCGATCAGGCGCATCCCGCCTCGCCGCGCCGTGGCCACCAGCTCGGCCTCGATCCGCGCGCCCTCCTCGCCCTCATCCGAGAACTTGCTAGTGATGATGATGGCGCCCCGGACGCCCAGCTCGGCGGCCTCGGTGATGTTCTCGATCACGCTCGGCCGCGGGACGGTTATGACGATCATCTCCGGCACGGTCGGCGTGTCGCGCAGGGCCGGGTAGGCCTTCAACCCGAACAGATCCGACCGGCGCGGGTTGATCGGATACACGGTGCCGGAATAGCCGTGCTTGAGCAGCATGCGGTATAGTCGACCGCCGAACTTGGTCTGGTCCTCCGTGGCCCCGATTACGGCGATCGACCGCGGGTTGAGCAGCTCGCCGACCGAGGCGGGCGTCTTGGCCACATCGCCCCCGGGGGCCGCCCGTACTGCGGCTTCACTCATCGCCCGGGTACCTTCCATGCCTTGGCTTCTGCGGCAATGGCGGCCTCGTCCAGCTTGCCGCATTCTTCCTTGAACGGCTCGGTCGACAGCGCCGCCATGTCAGCCCGCTTCGTGACAAGGCCGGCCTTGAACAGCATGTCCGCCGTCGCCTGGATGCGTTCGATCGGCTGCCAACCGAACAAGCCATCCGGGCCTGGCTGGGTCGCTATCTTCAGTCGCGCATCCAAGATGTTCAGCGCTTCCTGCATGGCCTGCGCTTCGGGCTTGTTCGAAGGTTTCTGGTCCGGGTAGGTGCGCCAATGGTTCAGCACCGTCGCTTCCGGGTTGGCCTTAGCGAACAGGAACGACGTGTACAAAGCCCGGCACAGGCCGGCGACGATCTTTGGATATTTCGCCAGGCTCTCCCGCTTTACAATGATCCCCGTCATGCCGGCCAGGTCGTTTAACGGGGACGCCAGCTCGCGCAGCGGGCGGCCCAGCAACGTGCCAATAATGGCGTTCGGGTTGTCATATCCGGCATAGGCGGAAGCCGCACCGGACTGCAACGCGCTGGCTGCCTGAGCGCCCACGCCGATCGGCAGCCAGCGTACGTCGCGCTGTGCGTCCAGCCCGGCTTCGCTGACCACGGCCCGCCCGAACAAGAACGCCGCTGCCCCCAGGCTCTGCGTCCCCACCACCTTGCCCTTGAGATCGCTGACCGAGTGAACCGGGCTGTCAGCCGGCACGACCACGCGATAGGCGTTGCCGGCGTCGAAGGCGACGATCACCAAGTTCGGATCCAGCATTGCCGACGGGATTTGGGACGTCGTGCCGCCCCAGCTATAGAACGCGTTCCCGGCGCTGACCGCCTGCGCCGCTGCCGTTGCCCCCGCGGTGGGCTGGACCTTCACGGTGACCCCTGCATAGCGTTGCGTCAGGCCTGCCGCGATCTGCAGGGAGGTGTAGGGGGCCGTCGCCACGCTGACCGACGGATCGCCGGAGGCGAAGACGACCTCCTTCGGCTGTGCCTTAACCTGACCCGCCGAAAGCGACAACCCGGCCACCAGGACCGCGGCGTGACGCATTATCCGAACCGTTCGCTTGGACATCTCTTTTCCCCTTCGTCCGTCCGCAATCGTGCCGCCGCGGTATGGTGCCGTTACGTTCGCCGCCGCATGCTTCGCGTGGCGAGCCCGATCAACGCCTTCATGCACAGCCCGAGCAGCGCCAGCAGCAGCAGCACCGCGTACACCGCGGGCGTGTCGCCCAGGAACGTCCGCTGCTGGATCACATTGCCGAGCCCGGCGGCCGCGCCTGCCAGCTCTGCCGCGATTGCGCCTAGCAAGGCCAGGACGAGGGCGACGTCGAAGGACGGGATGATGAAGGCCATCGCGTTAGGCGCGCGCAGGTAGCGCAACTCCTGCCAGGCGGAAGCGCGCATGGACCGGAACAGGTCCACCAAGCCCGCATCCACCTCCAGGAACCCAGCCAACGTGTTGGAGAACACAGGGAAGAAGGCCAGCATTGCCGCGATAATCACCTTCGGCGCCAGCCCGTATCCCAGCCAAGCCAGCAGCAGCGGCGCCACCGCGATCTTTGGGAAGGTCTGAAAGGCCAGCACTAGCGGGTAAAGCCCTTCGCGCAGGGCTGCGAGGTAGGCGAACAGGGCCCCAACCATCACGGCGCACCCGGCGCCCACCAAGAAGCCGATCACCGTCTCCTCCAGCGTCGCGCCGATGTCCCCCAGCCACTCGCCGCGGAACACGCCGGTGTAGAAGGCCTGTGCGACCTCGCTGGGGGTGGGCAGGATCAGGCGCGACACGCCGCCGTAGCCGACCAGCAGGAACCAGGCCGCCAGCAACACGACCACTGCAGCTATGAAGACGGCCAGGGCGGCCGGAGACGGGAATATCTTCGACCTACGCCGCCGCCGCACCGGGGCCAAGTTGGTAGCCGGACCCATGTTCGCCAGGCCCGCTGCCGCTGCCGCTTCCGTCCGGCTCATTGCAGCAGCCCCTCGAACGCCGCGCGCACTTCACTGACCTTGTCGAAGAAGCCGTGCTCCTTCCGCAGCGAGCCCGGGCGTTCGTCGGGATAGCCCGGCACCTCAATCACCGCCCCCAACCGGCCCGGGCGGGGCGCCATCACCCCGATCCGGTGCGACAGGAAGACTGCCTCGCCGATGTTGTGGGTGACGAAGATCACCGTCGTGCGAGTGCGAGCCTGGATGCGGCTCAGCTCCTCGTTCAGGCTCTCACGGGTGAACTCGTCCAGCGCGCTGAACGGCTCGTCCATCAGCAGCACCTCCGGGTTCGAGATCAGCGCCCGCACGATGGCCGCACGCTGCTGCATGCCGCCCGACAACTCGCTGGGGTAGCGACCGCGGAACTGGGTTAGGCCAGTCAGCGCCAGCAGGCGGTCGGCATCCGCGCGCACGTCCGCCGCGGGCCGGGTCCGCATAACCTGGTTGGGAAGGAGGCAGTTCTCAATGATCGTGCGCCAGGGCAGCAGGGTTGGCTTCTGGAACACCAGGCTGACGCGCGGGTCGGGCTGAGTCACGGTGCGCTCCCCCACCCGGATCTCGCCTCCCGTGACGGGCAGCAGCCCGGCCACCATGCGCAGCAGCGTCGTCTTGCCGCACCCGCTCGGTCCGACCAGGCTGAGGAACTCCCCGGGGCGCACGACAAGGCTGACCGGCTCTAGCGCGCGCACCTCCTCCTCGTCGTCCATGACGAAGGTCTTGCTCGCCTCACAGATGGCGATCTCAAGCGCCATACAGACGCTCCATCGCGTTCCGGGGGAGGTTACTGCCAGGCATTCGGGACGGCGTCGTTGGCGTAGGCGGACACGAAAGGCTTGGCGATGCCCGTGGCGGGGTCGAACACGCTGCGGCTGATCCGGCCGATGTTGCCACCGTACACGTGGATGCTGATAGAGACTCGGTCGTCGTAGGCGTTCGAGACCTGGTGGACGTCGCCGTCCGCCTCCGACACCCGGCCCACCATGCCGGGCATTAGTTGGCTCGTCTCGCCGCGTGCCAGGCCGTCCTCCGAGGCGTCGAAGCGGCAATCCTGCTCGGCGCCGCGTAGCATCCCGATCAGGCCCCATACCGTGTGGTTGTGGATCGGCGTCTTTTGCCCTGGACCCCAGACGAAGCTGACGACGGAAAACCGCTCCAGCGGGTCGCAGTAGAGCAAATACTGGCGGTAGAACTCGGGGTGCGGCGCCGCGTAGGCGTCGTCCAGCCACTCGTCCCCTTGCACCAGGCCCTGCAGCAGCCGGCTGCCCTCGTCCAACAGGGTGGCCTCGTCGATACCAGGGCGCTCGATCAGCCGTGTCATGCCGGCCAGGAAGTGCCGGAACGGCTCCATGCGCTCCATCCGAGTGTCAACCATCGACCACCTCCTGCATTGCGGCCACCTGGCCGTCCCCGTCATCCGGTCCCGCACTGAGCATCTCCAAGATTGCCGCCCGGTCCCCATCCAGGGCCGGCGGCCCGGACCGCACCGGGATGGGCACCCCGTCGATGCGCAACGGCGAGATGAAGGTACGCGTCTCGGCCCCGTTGGGCAGGGTCAGCGGCGCAACCCATCCCAAGGCGGCGACCTGCTCGTCCGCAAGCGCCTCGGAATAGGTGTTGATTAGGCTGACCGGCACGCCGGCCTCGGCAAAGCGTGCGATCCACTCAGCCGCCGGCCTCCGGCCGAAGCTCGCGTTCAGATGCGCGGCCAGTGCCACCTGGTTGCGGGCGCGGAGGGCGACGTCGAGGAAGCGTGGATCAGCGGCCAGATCCGGCTGGCCGACGGCCTCGCACACCGTGCGCCACAGCTTATCGTTCCCGGCGGCGATGACAAACGCGCGGTCCGAGGCCCGGAATGCCTGGTAAGGCGCGTTCCGCGGGTGGGAGGACCCGAGGGCACGTGGGTCAGTGCCGTTGCCAAAATACTCGCTGGTCTGAAGCGCGGCGATAGCCAAGCTAGTCCCCAGCATCGGGACGTCCACGTGTGTCCCCGGGCCGCCCGCACGCACCCGCAGCAGCGAGGCGCAGATCGCATAGGCACCGTACAGGCCGGCAGTGAAGTCGGCCACCGGCACGCCGCACTTGACCGGCATGCCGCCCGGCTCGCCGGTCACGCTCATGATGCCGGACGCGGCCTGCATGGTAACATCGAAGCCGCCTTGCCGCGCTCGCGGCCCGCTTTGCCCATAGGCCGAGATGGAGCAGTAGACTAAAGAGGGGTGCCGCGCCGACAACGCCGCATAGCCGAGGCCCAGGCGGTCCAGCACGCCAGGGCGGCTGTTCTCCAGTAACACGTCCGCGCCCAGGACCAGCTCGGTCGCGATGGCCAGGTCGGCTTCGGCCTTCAAGTCGAGCACGAGCGACCGCTTCCCGCGGTTCAGCGACGCGAAGTTCTCGCTGTAGCCCTCGGTGTGCGGGGGCCAGTGGCGCAGCATGTCGCCCCCGGGCGGCTCGATCTTGACGACCTCCGCCCCCATATCGGCGAGCAGCAAGCCGCAGAACGGCCCGGCGGCCACGTTGCAGATTTCGATCACCCGGACACCGTCCAGCGGCAGGGACGCAGGTTTCATGTCCACGGTCAGCCCGTCCCGTCCGGGCGAAACCCAAGTGCTGCGGAGATCGCCTCCCCGGCTTTTATGACCTCGGCTGCGAACACCTTAATCTGCCGTGTCTTGAGCCGCGCGGCCGGACCCGAGATGCCGACGGCTGCGATCACCCTTCTCGACGTGTCGCAGATTGGAACGGCAATGCCGCACACGTCCTTCCGCCACTCGCCCCGGTTGATCGCGTAGCGTTGCGTACGGATGCGCTGCAGCTCGGCCCGCAGCGCATCCATGTCCGCAACCGTCGCGTCGGTGAACTGGAACAAATGCGGCTCCACCGCTTTCACGACCTCAGGGGGCGCGAAAGCCAGCATCGCCTTGCCGGTGGCAACGCACCAGGCCGGGGCCCGGCCACCGACGCGCGAATAGGCGCGCACCGCATGCACGCCATCGATCTTGTCGATGTAGATCACCTCCGGCCCGTCCAGGATGGAGAGATGGACGGACTCGCCCGTCGCCGTGGCGAGCGCGGCCATCGACCCGTGCGCGACCTTCGCCACGTCCAGCCGTGACATGACCAGCGCCCCCAGTTCCCACAGCTTCGGCCCAAGGAGGTACGCGCTGTTGGTCTCCTGTTGCCGGACGTAGTTATGAGCCACCAGGGTGGACAACAGCCGGTGGACGTTGCTCTTCGTCAGATGCAGATCGGTCGCCAGACTGCTGATGCCTCTCGCCGCATCGCTGCGAGCCAACGCTTCGATCAAGAGCAGACCTTTGGTGAAGGCTTTGTCCATGCCGACGCAAAACATCCTAGGCTTTGCTGTTCCGCAGTATGGAACATCTTTCTGAAATGTGTCCCATCTCGACAGGCGCTGTCAACCATCCGCGGCGTTGTTGCAGCGACCCGGCGATTGGCGGTGCTGGGCGAGCGCTCGAGGAAGGCAGCGAAACCAGGCGTTGGTGCACTCGGCCGGTCCAGGGATAGTAGGATGCTCTTCCCTCTCTGGTTCGAGCACCCCGACGCCCCACAAGCACA
>JAABUW010006014.1_pt1 | contig 15450 bp, 15 predicted proteins | sample 5560081 | NCBI WGS metagenome assembly JAABUW01 (sample SAMN10711882, study PRJNA513363) | rock metagenome | isolation source: Antarctica rocks | place: Antarctica: Victoria Land, Knobhead sud | reverse complement strand
TGCCCTGCAGCCCTTGGCCGCCCCGCTCACCCGGTGGCCCCACCGATCCCGGCAGTCCCTGGGGCCCCGCCGCTCCCGGCCCACCCTGTGCTCCGGTCGTTCCTGCCGGCCCCTGCTGCGACAACACACCCCACTGGGGCGCGCTCGAGTCCGGCGTGTTCCCATGATTTCCCCCAACCAGTGAGGCGTAGCTCGTCCCGTTCCACAGCACCACATCTCCCATCCTGTAGTTCGATCCCGGCGCGTACGTCCCTTGGTAGGTCAGCCCCGGCAGACCCACCGGCCCCACCGCTCCCGTCACCCCAGTCGGCCCCGCCGGCCCCTGGGATCCTTGCAGTCCCATCGCCCCCGGCGTCCCCGTCGATCCCGTCCCCCCGGCTGGTCCCATCGCCCCCACCTGCGCCTGCGCCAGCATCCCCCACTGCGCCGGACTCAACAACGGCGTGTTCCCATGATTGCTCGCGACCAACGAAATATAGCTCGACCCCAGGTACCCCACCACGTCCGCCAGACCATAATTCGCCGTCGATTGGTACACCCCGACATACCCCAGCCCCGGACTCCCCCTCGCTCCATCAGCGCCCCGTGCTCCCGGCAATCCCGCAGGCCCAACAGCGCCCGTCAAACCCGGCGCTCCCATCGGCCCAGCAGACCCCGCAATCCCTTGTAGCCCCGCCGCCCCTGTCGTTCCTTGAACCCCGGAAGCCCCTGCCGGACCTGGCGCCCCCGCAGTTCCCGCAGCCCCCGCAGTTCCCGCCGGACCCGCCTGTCCCCCAGACGAAAGCGTTACATCCAGCATCGCCCCATGCCCCGTCAAATCATTCTCTTTGCTGTCGAACTGCATCACCGCCGTTGCCGCCGTTAGCGCCAGGCCATCGTTCGTCGTCGGCGCCCCCACCCACCCCCGCACCACCGCGGTCACGTCAACCGTCACATACGCACCCGCTTGGCTGACCGAAAACACCTGCACCGCCGTCCCCACCGATGGCAGCGTCGCATACGTAACGCTGTACTCGCCCCAGCTCCCACCTATCGCCTGCACCGACACCAGCCCCGCCGTGTCCAGCCGGTTGCAGTACATTCGCAGCACCGCCTTCGTCACCTGGCCTGCCGTCGTCCCTGCTGGCAGGGTGCTCAGGTCGAACTGCAGCAGCGACGTATACCCTGCCCCCACATTCAAATTCGAAATCGCCCCGCTGTTCACCGCCGGCCGGGCACTGCTCACATGCGCATCCGCCACCAGCGTCGCCTCGGTGGCGTGCATCGGCGTCGTCGCAGCAGCCAATGCTGCGAGCCCCACCCCTAGCGGTCGCCTCCACCGTAGCTTGAGCAATTCTCCAACCTCATGGCCCTCCGCCGCTCGGGAACCGCGGCCCTCCGGTCATCCCAACTCACTCCGCACCTCGCCGCCAGCCAGTCCGGCGAAGCCAGAATCCTCAACGCACAAGCGAAGACCACCTCCCGTTATAGGCACTGGGCCCTCCCCCTTCCATCCGACAAAAGTGTCATCCCTGACGCAACCCCCTTCCCTGCCCGCCTCCGCCCTTCTCTCTTCCATTCCATGCCTTTTCCCATGCTTTTCTTCCTTCCTTCCGAGCAAAGCGAGGAACCTGCCTCTCGCCCTTCCCCTCTTCCACTCCCGGGCCAAGCTCGAAACCCACCCCCGTCCCATAGAATGTCCTTGCGCAACGCACCCAACCCCGAGGTCCTCTCCGCATGAGTGCTCCACAAAACCAGCCGGGACATCTTCCCCTCCCCGAAAATCTCGTCAACATCCCCCGCCTCATCACCGCCTTCTACGAGCTCCACCCCGACCCCGCTATCCCCTCCCAGCGCGTCAGCTTCGGCACCTCCGGACATCGCGGCAGCTCCTTCAACACCGCCTTCAATGAAGACCACATCGCCGCCATCACCCAGGCCATCGTCGAGTACCGCGCCGCCCAGGGCACCACCGGACCCCTCTTCCTCGCGCAGGACACTCACGCCCTCTCTGAGCCCGCCTTCGCCACCGCCCTCGAAGTCCTCGCCGGCAACGGCATCGACACCTTCGTCGACCAGCACCTCGCCTACACCCCCACCCCCGCCCTCTCCCACGCCATCCTCACCCACAACGCAAAATTGGCAGGCGGCTCTGCTGCTCTTCAAAAAGCTTTGGCGCGCGACGCACGCGGTGGCTCCATGCCATCGGCAGACGGCATCGTCATCACCCCCTCCCACAATCCCCCCGAAGACGGCGGCTTCAAGTACAACCCACCCAACGGCGGCCCCGCCGACACCTCTGCCACGAAAACTATCGAGAACCGCGCCAACGACCTCCTCGCCGATCTCCGCGCCGGCACCCACAGCAGCATCAAGCGCATCCCCTACCCCCGCGCCCTGAACTCCCCCACCACCCACCGCCACGACTACATCACCGCCTACGTCGACGACCTCGCCAACGTCATCGACTTCGCCGCCATCGCCTCCTCCGGGCTCAACCTCGCCGTCGACCCCCTCGGCGGAGCCGGCGTCCACTTCTGGCCCCGCATCGCCGATCAGTACCACCTTCCGTTACAAATCCTCAACCCATACGTCGACCCCACCTTCCGCTTCATGACCTGCGACTGGGACGGCCGCATCCGCATGGACTGCTCCTCCCCCTTCGCCATGGCCTCCCTCATCGCCAGGAAAGAGAACTACGACGTCGCCTTCGCCGCCGACACCGACCACGATCGCCACGGCATCGTCACCCGCACCTCCGGCCTCCTCAACCCCAACCACTACCTCGCCGTCTCCATCCAATACCTCTTCACCCACCGGCCTGAATGGTCCGAAAAGGTTGGCATCGGCAAAACCCTCGTCTCCTCCTCCATCATCGATCGCGTCGCCAAAGGCCTTGGCCGTCCCATGCTCGAAGTCCCCGTAGGCTTCAAATGGTTCGTCGACGGCCTCATCGACGGGACGTTAGGTTTTGTCGGCGAAGAGTCCGCCGGCGCCACCTTCCTTCGCCGCAACGGGCAAGTCTGGACCACCGACAAGGACGGTCTCATCCCCGGCCTCCTCTCCGCCGAAATGACCGCCACCACCGGCAAGGATCCCGGCCTCCTCTACCGCGATCTCACCGCAAGGTACGGCGACCCCTCCTACGCCCGCATCGATGCCGCCGCCACCAAGGACCAGAAGGCCAAGCTCGCCCGACTCTCCCCCTCGCAGGTCCACGCCAAAACCCTCGCCGGCGATCCCATCACCGCCATCCTCACCGAAGCCCCCGGCAACCACGCCCCTATCGGCGGCCTCAAAGTCACCACCGAAAACGGCTGGTTCGCCGCCCGCCCCTCCGGCACCGAAGACGTCTACAAGATCTACGCCGAATCCTTCAACGGCCCCGACCACCTCAAACAAATCCAAACCGAAGCCAAAGACCTGGTCACCGCCGCCGCCCTCGGCTCCTGACCACCCTGCCCTCGAGCACCGCATAGCTCCACACAAGCGCGTTTCAAACGACAGGACCGCACCTATAGCATAGGGCTGCCTTCTTTAACTGCGTCAACCTGTTCTCCAGCAATCCTGTTCCCGCAGATTCTTCGTCATTGCGGATGGCGCGCCGTTTGGCCGCTGTCATCAGCCACGCGCCGGGATCTTCGGGGATGCCTTCTTCGGGCCGGAGTTCGAGCGCAGTCACCAGTGCGTCCTGGGCCAGTTCTTCTGCGATGCCGATATCGTCGGTGACTCAGGCAATGGCGGCGATGATCGCCTTAAGCACATCTTTCATGCCTGCTCTTACGGCGTTCCAGTATTCACTGACGATGTCGCGTCGTGGAACTATCCGGTCTTCAAAGGCCCGGCTACCTTGTAAGTACTGAGGATGATGCCGGACGGCATTGCTTTCGTGCTGACGAGCTCGAATGATCGTGGCGGGGTTCCCTCCGCAAAGAAGCGCTTCCCTGTGCCCAACAGGACCGGATAGACGACCAGCAGGACTTCATCCGCGAGCCCATGTTCGAGCACCCTCGACGTCAGCGTGGAGCTACCCCAGAGGACGAGGTCCGGGCCGTCCTGCGACTTGATGCGGCGAATGTCCTCAACGATGTCCGGTCCGAGGCCCTCGAACGGGCCCCATTCGAGACTCTCCGGACGGTGGGTCGCGACATACTTCGTTGCCGCATTGAGGCCGTCCGCCATCGGACTGCTCGGCGCCTTGCCCCAGGAGACCGACCAGATGTCGTAGGTGCGACGGCCGAGCAGCAGATCGAAGCGCTCGCCCTGCGCGGCGAGGACGGCGTCCAGGCCGGCGGGGGTTCGATATGGCGCGATCCAGCTGCTGTAGGGGAAATCGCCGTCGTCGGCGGAGTGCTGGATCACGCCGTCGAGCGAGATGTGTTCCATGATTTTGAGCTTTCTCATTTGAGTCTCCGTGTTCCGGGGTTGCAGTTTCTATTCTCTTGGCATTGCGAGGAACTCGCGCACCTCGACCGATGCGCGGCAGGCGACGACGGCTTTGCCGGGTGCCCCAGGTACGCAACAGTCTTATCGTCGCTTACCTGGGTTCCACTCTGCCGAAGGCCGGAGCGAAGCGACAGACATCGCTCTTGTTCTTCTCCTTGACCCCGCACCTCTCCACGCTCCAACTCAGCCTCGCCCACGCCGGGTCTGCCCCAGTCCTCTCTCGCTATACTCGTCCCCTCCCCTTACTTTGTCATCCTGAGCACAGCGAAGAACCCGCTTCTCTACCCATCATCCCCACCCACCACGACCCTCTCCCAAAACACGCCACCGTTACGCCGCGTTCCGCACCGCCACACACATCAAACTCAACGCCCCGCCCGGGAGTCCGGGTTGATCCCCGATAGCCGCTGCCCCCATCGCAGCTTCGCCTTCGCCCGCCCCATCTCGCCCCTCAGCACGCCCGCCCCGACCGCATGGTTGTGTGGATACATCGTCACCCGAAACCCCGCCCGCTCCAACGGCTCGCGCAGCATGCTCTCCGTCACCCCATCCCCGGGCCGATGATGCACCTCCGTCCGCTCCGCCCACTCCTGCTCATTTCCCTCCGCCCGGTGCCCGCCCCGCTTCATCCATCGGTACAGCGGCTTCGCAGCTTCCACACCGCCAGCCCCAGGCCGCGGTAGTTCCACGCCGAGACCTGCGGATCGTGATCCAGCACCAGCACCCCGCCCGGCTTCACCAGACGCGCCGCCTCCAACAGCACCGTGTCCATATCGACGCAATGGTGAAGCGTCGCATTCAGCGCAACCACGTCCGCTATCCCCGACCGCAGCGGAATCGCATGGACATCCGCCAGCAGCGGCACATACCCCAGCTCCGCAGCCATCTCCAGGCTCCCCCGCGCAACATCGATGCCGATGGCAATCTGTGGCGCTCCCTCCAGGCTCCTCAGCAGATTTCCAGGTCCGCACCCGATATCCACCACCACCTTGCCGTCCCACCTGCCCGCCACCGCATCCCACCTCTCCCGAAACTCCGGATACCGGTGCACGTGCGCCAACCACCCCGCCATCCACTCCTTCTTCCCAAAGTAGTAAGCGTTTGCTTCCAGCACCTCATCCCGCCGCGAGATCTCCATCGCAGGAATGCCGTCCACCTCCTCCACCCTCACCCCAGCGTCGAGAAATGGGAGCAGCAGCTCCATGTTGCTCTTGATCGGCCCCATAAACGCTCCACTATCTACGCATGTCTTGTTTCGGTCCCTGTTAATGTCTTGTTTCGGTCCCTGTTAATGTCTTGGTTCGGTCCCTGTTCATGTCTTGATTCGGTCCCTGTTGGACAGCTGGGAGCGCTCTCCGGTCACCCTGAAAAGCGGAATACCTCCAGATCTTCAAACAAATGGGCAAATTTAGAAGCGTGCACCTCTTGCCGGCGCGTAAGCCACCAGCCCGCCCCGCCCATCCCAACCGCCCCCCCGATTACGCGCCCGGTCCCGCGACCGCGGTCCCCAAATGGTTAGGCTCGGGCTCAGATCGCCTGCAGTCTCTGCCCTTCTTCGCGTCGATTCCCGACAGGGTAGCGAGATCCCGTAGCCATCAGCCTCTCAATCTCTTCAGTCGCCCGGATGCCACCCCGCGCGCCGACCGCCATGCAGTTCAACGCAGCCGCGGCACAGGCGAAGTCGAGCTGTCGCTCCAGCGGCCAGCCCTGCAGCAGCCCATGGATCACCCCCGCATGGAAGATATCTCCGGCGCCAGTCGTATCGACCACCGGAACGAGATACGCAGGCGTCGTGTAGATTCGTCTCCCGTCCCACGCCATGACGCCGCCCTCTCCCAGCGTCGCAGCCGTAAGCCGGCACCCGAAGCGACTCTGCATCCGCCGCAGGGACAACTCCAGATCCACTTCCCCCATCAGTCGGCAAGGGAAATCTCTGCTGACAATAAGGTAGTCGACGTTCCGAATCAGCTCCTCAACTCCGGGATACAACTCGTCCAGATCGGCGATCACGGGTATACCGGCTTCATGCGCCCACTGAGCCGCCAGCGTGGCTGCGGCCGTATCGTGCCCGTCGACATGAAGAGCCCGCGCATTCACAATCCACTCGCGGTCGAGATCGCCGGGCTCAAGGATCAGCCGTTCATCACGCCTGCAAAGAACCGTCCTTTCGCCTCCCCCATCGACTCCACCTTCGACCAGGATCAGGGACTGGGGACTCGCAACTCCCGCCACCGTGACCAGCCTTGTCTCCACGCCCGCACGCGCAAACTCCCGGCGATGCAGCTCGGCCGCATCATCATCGCCCAGCTTCCCGACATAGCGCGTACGCATGCCCCAGCGTTGACACGCAACCACCGTCGTCGCCACCTGTCCGCCCGGCAGAATGCTCACGTCCCGGTACTCCACCTTGGAACCGCGTTCTGGGAAATCCGTGAGCACGATGACAGTGTCCGTGGCGTTCAGACCGACGCCGACAAGGTCGACTTTTGACGAGTCCGTCATGTCCGTCATAAGGTTCCACTCTAAATGGACTGGGTGCTTCCACTCCGGGAAGATCCCACCGAGATTCAGCGAGTTTGACTTCGCCCCCGGATCAGCGAAAAATCAAGCCCGAAGGAAACCGCGCCTTGACCACGAAAAACACCACCATCTCCACACCGCTCACCACCAATAAACACCTGATTCGCTGGGTGGAGAAGATGGCCGATCTTACGCAGCCTGATTCCATCCACTGGATCGACGGATCGCTCGCCGAGTACCAGTTCCTGTGCGACGGTCTGGTCGAGGCCGGAACCTTTACCCGTCTGGATCCAGTCACTTGGCCCGGATGCTTCTACGCCCGGTCCGACTCCAACGACGTCGCCCGCGTCGAAGACCGCACCTTCATCTGCTCCCTCTCAAAAGACGCCGCGGGCCCCACCAACAATTGGGAAGACCCCTTCACCATGCGGAGAAAGCTCAAGCAGCTCTTCCGTAACTCCATGCGTGGCCGCACCATGTACGTCCTTCCCTACTCAATGGGTCCAGTAGGCTCTCCCATGTCGCGGATAGGAGTGCAGTTAACCGACTCCGCCTACGCCGTCGTCAACATGCGCATCATGGCCCGCATCGGCACCCCCGTCTTTGCGGAGATCGATAAAGACGAAAAACGCGTCGTCCCCTGCATGCACTCCGTCGGAGCGCCCCTCGCACCCGGACAGGTCGACGTTCCCTGGCCCTGTAATAACGAGAAATACATCGTCCACTTCCCCGAGACCCGGGAGATCTGGTCCTACGGCTCGGGTTACGGCGGCAACGCCCTTCTCGGAAAGAAGTGCTTTGCCCTTCGCATCGCATCCAACATCGCTCGTGACGAGGGCTGGATGGCCGAGCACATGCTTATCCTCGGAGTCGAAGCTCCTCCCGACGCACAGGGCAGAGTCGAGAAGACCTACGTCGCCGCCGCGTTCCCATCTGCCTGCGGCAAAACCAACTTCGCCATGATGATTCCGCCCGCCGGCTTTGAAGGCTATAAGGTTCTCACCGTGGGTGACGACATCGCCTGGATCAAACCCGACGGCACCGGCCAGCTTCGCGCCATCAACCCAGAGGCCGGTTTCTTCGGCGTCGCTCCCGGCACCTCGGCAAAGACCAACCCCAATGCCATGGCCACCCTTCGATCGAATACCATCTTCACCAACGTCGCGCTCACACCTCCGGCACAGCCCGGAGGCAAGCCCGGCGTCTGGTGGGAGGGCATGACCGATGCTCCACCCGCCGAGTGCCTTGATTGGCGCGGCGATCGATGGACTCCCGCCATAGGTAAGGAGACTGGGAAGCCCGCTGCCCACCCTAACGGCCGCTTCACCGCACCTGCCTCCCAATGCCCCACCATCGATCCATCCTGGGAAGATCCCGACGGTGTTCTCATCTCCGCCTTCATCTTCGGCGGCCGCCGGCCCACCACCATGCCCCTCGTCTACCAGGCCTTCAACTGGTCCGCCGGAATCTACGTCGGCGCAACGATGGGTTCGGAGACCACCGCCGCCTCCGCCGGTGCCATCGGCAAGGTTCGCCGCGATCCAATGGCCATGCTTCCCTTCTGTGGCTACAACATGGGCGATTACTTCCGGCACTGGCTGCGTATGCAGCGGTCCCTTTCCACCACGCCACGCATCTTCCATGTCAACTGGTTCCGCAAAGACGCTGCAGGCGACTTTCTATGGCCGGGTTACAGCGAAAACATGCGCGTGCTCAAGTGGATCGTTGACCGCGTCCGCGGCCGGGTTCGTGGGAAAGAATCCCCGATCGGATGGACGCCTCACTTCGAAGACATCAATTGGAACAGTCTCGATTTCCCGCGCTCCACCTTCGAAGCTCTCCAGCATGTCGATCGCGAACAATGGAAGCACGAGGTCATGGGACACGAAGAGCTCTTTCTCCTTCTCCACGACCATCTCCCCCCCGAGATGATCTACGAAAGAGAGCTCCTCATCTGCCGCCTTTAGTCGAAAGCTGTTCGGTCTCCCTCGCCAGCATGTCACGCCGGGGGTCTCGCCAGCAGCCGACTTCTTCTGTCGCCGGCCGGTCTGTTTCGCTTCGTTCCCATCCGCCCTGAGACCTTCGCGGCATCACAACGTAACCCTGGCGGCGCAAGTTAAGACCCTACCGTTTCGGCTTTCCAAACTTCCCGCAGGATGCCTACATGGAGCTCCCATTGATGAGCGTGGTCAGACGGTCGATCGGCCCGAGAAACGACGGGCTCTGCCCAGGACGGAATCTGTTCATGCAAGGCATGATGACGCTCATTTGTGTCCTGCCGCCCGATCCCTGCAGGCAGAGGTCGCAGTCGAGCAGGCGAAGATGGTCTTCGACACCGCGCAGCGCGAGTTCCCACTGAAATCCCGTATCTTCGCAGCCCTCTCCGGACAGCAGGATCTCGCCATCAGCCCTCGCTCAGGTGCGCTCGACAGTCCGGATGAGGTTTGGCCCTCCACAACTCACACGAATTTTGACGCTTCAAAAGCCTCCACTCTAAGCGAGCCGATATGTCTCAGCCAACTCTCAATCCAGTCTGCGGTAAGACAGTTGATCCCGCTAAATCCGCTGCAAATCTGGATCACCAGGGCAGCAGGCACTTCTCCTCCCAGTCAGGGTTGCGCCGCACAATCTAGCGCAGAACCGGACAAATACCTCAAAGTTCAACCTCCGGCAGCATCTCCGCCTCCTCCGGCAGCGGCTGTGCCGCACACCGAATACATCTGTGCGATGCATCCAGAGGTGCACAAGTCGGGACCCGGCAGTTGCCCAAAGTGCGGCATGGCACTCGAGCCGGCCAGCATGGCAGCCCCGCTCACCGCCATTCAGTACACCTGCCCGATGCATCCCGAGATCGTTCGGACAGAACCGGAAAGCCGCAAGCTCTCCTGTGAGTTGCCGCCAGCCTCGAGAAGGCGAGCGAACATCCCGTTGGGCGCGGCAATCCCCGCCGCCGCCCGGGAGAGAAGAGTTGGTCCCTCCGCCGTGGAAGCATTCCAATCCCTGACCGGCAAAGGCGTCTCTGGAACTTTGAACGGCATGAAAGCAGCCATTGGAAAACAGCGCCCTGATGAGCGATTTCGGAGCGCCGGCTGAAATCTTGCGTGGAAGAGCAGAAGCTCTTCAGGCCGAAGGGCACACCGTCATGTACGTCGCATCAGAGGCGCGCTTCGCCGGCCTCATTGCTGTCTCTGATGCGTTGAAAGACTCAACCGCCGATGTCATCGAGCAGTTGAAGAAATTAGGGATCAGAGTCGTCACGGTGACGGGTGACAACCACACCACCGCCGCATCGCTAGCTCAAAACTGGGGATCGACTTCGAAGCCGACGTGCTGCCGCAAAAGAAAGCCGAGGTCGTGAAGAAACTTCAGGCTGCGGGATCCGTTGTGGCGATGGCTGGCGACGGGGTTAATGACGCTCCGGCAGTCGCACAAGCCAGGTCGGAATTGCCATGGGAAGGGGCACGGATGTGGCCATGGAGACCAGCGGGATCACGCTCATCAACGGCGACCTCTGCGGCCTCGTCAAAGCTAGAAGACTCAGCCAGCACACCATGAGCAACATCAGGCAAAATCTCTTCTTCGCCTTCCTCTACAATGCCCCGGTGGTGCCGCTCGCAGCAGGCATCCTCTACCCGTTCTTCGGACTCTTGCTCAGCCCCATGATCGCGGCTGCTGTCATGAGCTTCAGCTCCGTATCGGTGATCGCAAACTCCTTAAGCCTTCGTGGCGCCAGGCTGTAAACGGCGCGAAAGGCATCAGCTCTGATGAAAGCTCAAAGGACGGATATCCTCAACTCAGAGCGAAACCAAGTGCTCCCTTGTGGAGAACATCACTTCGCGCTTGCCTCCTGTGAGCCTGGGACTGCCGGCTGCAGAACAATTCCGTCGAAACGCGTGATGCCGACCAGATGGTCACCGACAGATCTGGCTTCTCGAAGTACCCAGCCCGGGTTCCAGTGACTCACTGTCATCTCCGGCAGCTTTACGCCGAAGACGAGCGACTCTGGTTGGTTGGAGGTGACCAGAATACGGCGGTTCGCCTGGTCGAAGTAGAGTCCACTGACATCAGGGACAAACAGTTCTTTCTGCGCATGCCAGGTGGACCCACTATCCTCGGACACATATACGCCTTCACGCCCGCCAACCCAGATACGGCCGTCGCTGTCGATCGTGATAGCCGAGATCATCGTGAGTTCGGCGGGTGTGGCCACCGGATGAAAGCTCAATCCCTTATCGGAGGAGACCGCGATCCTTTTCAGATCTGCCACGGCAACGAGCGCACCCTGTGCTGCTACTTGCCGCCACAGCATAGTCTTTGCGCTACGCACCCGGTTCCAGGTACGGCCCTCGTCCGCCGAGGTGAGCAGCCCCTCTTCCGTTGCGGCAAATACGTTCGCATCGTCCGAAGCGATGCCGTAGACCCCGGTGCTTAGCTGTTGCGGCGCAAGGCTGACCGCATGCGGCTGCGCCTTCGCGGTGAACCTGCGCTTCGTTGCGGCCGCTTCCGGAGGAGAAGCCGTCTGTGCGTCCTTGGCGGAAGCGTGCCCCTTCCGGAGTGGGTGAGATGCTGGCTTGGTCGGCGCATCCGGAGAAACCTCGGGTGGTAAGGGGAGGGTCAAGCCCGAGATCTGCCACGTTCCGTTCTCAAACCGGTAGAACCCGTGGCGGGTGCCGGCGAGGAGCGTGCCTTTCGGCGTCTTTCCTAGCGATAGGACATCTGCGCCGCCCAGGCCCGCACTCCTTTGAGTCCAGGTCTTCCCGCCGTCTTCGCTGCGAAACACGCCACCCGCAGCCTTGTCGTTGATCACTCCGAGATTGATCTGTGACCCGTCATTGCCGTCCTGCAGAACGGCTGAGATCCTGCGCGAGTAAAAGCCTTCGTTCGACGAGGTGAAGGTCATGCCGCCGTCGTTGGACAGCAGCACACCCGTGCGATCGGTCGCGAGCAGCACCCGCTTGCTGTCCTGCTTGTCGATGCTTACATCGTTGATGATCCACGACGGATCCCCATGGCGCTGAAAAGTATGTCCGGAGTCAGTGGTGCGCCAGAGACCTTCGGTCGTTCCGGCAAAGACCACGTTCGGCTGCGTGCTGTCTTCCATCAGCACGCGGGTACGACGCGCCGTTGCTGGTATGCCCTGCACCTTCGTGAAGGTGCCGCCGTCATCAGTGCTGCGATAAATTCCGGAGCAGGCCGAGAGAAATACATTCTGCGGATTGGTGGGATCCACGATGATGGAAAACACATCGGAGTCGTCGATGATCCCTTCTTTCATGCTTGCCCAATGATCGCCTCCGTCCGTGGTCTTCCAGGGTAGGTGCCACGTTCCCGCGAAGAGGATGCGCGGGTCCTTGGGATCGATCGCGATCGACTCGATCTCGTGCAGCTCTTTGCTCTTCTCGGGACTGATCTGCTTCCATGTGCTGCCACCGTCGATCGTGCGAAAGACACCGTCAAGCGCTCCGATCACCATGGTCTTCGGATCAGATGGAGCCATGGTAAGGGCGAGGACGGAGTGGCCGTCCATCGCGGGATTCGATGTCCACGTCCGGCCCCCGTCTGCGCTGGTGTAAAGCCCTCCCCCGGCATACCCGACTCCCCAGGCACCTACGTAGATGTGCTCCGGAGCGAGCGGGTCAACCACGATATTGTCCAGGACCAGATCGTCCCGGTTCCCTATCCGCGCTAGGCGCGTCCAGCTTTGTCCACCATCGTGCGAGTCATAGAGAGTTCCGCTGGTTGTACCGAGATAGATGTGCTTGTGATCGTTTGGATCGGCTGCAAACGCTCGCGCGTCACCGCCGTCCGGCCCAACAGGAACCCATCGGCTCTCGGCGAGGGCAAGGGTAGGAACGAAGGCCAGAACGGAAAGCGAGGCAAAAGAGCAGAAGACGAGGTTAGAAAAGAGTTTACGCAAGGGAACCGCCAAGTAGGACGCAAAGTACCTAGCAGTTCTCTGACCAAACTAAACTCGTTCCTCCTCCCTATCTACCCCAGCCTTCGCAGTTCCTGGCTCACAACATCTCACGCTATGAGCAAACGATTGCGCATTCCGTATTCCATTTTCCCGGCGCACACCACGTTTATCCCAATTAGGGAACGACACGCTGCGATGGAGGTGTCGAGCGCCACATCCAAGGACGAGTCGCGGCAACAACGCGGTTTGGGACTGTGACCGACAACGCGGCTATAGCGACGGCCATAGGCATCCTCGACCAGAAGAGACCACTCGGTCCCTATAACCATCTAATCAGTAAAGATGGGACCGGTGCGTCTTGTCTTACTCTGTCTGGAGGTGAGCGGTGCGGAAAGGCGAGGCAACCAGGCAGCGAACCATCGAGAAGGCCACGCCCATCTTCAACCAGCATGGATTTGCGGCAGTTCGAGGCAAGACCTCATGGCCGCTACCGGCCTGCACCATCGGCACTTCACCAGTAAAGAGGAACTCGCGACAGAGGCCTTCCAATTTGCTCTCGCGCAAAGCACCAAGGTACGAACCGAAAACCTGGATGAGATCGCCGCCGGCGCCGAGAAGCTGCGCCGCGCAATCGGATGTTCGTCGAGACGCCATCCCCGGTCGCCGAAGGTTGCCCCCTGATGAACACGGCCATCGACGCGGACGATAGCAACCACGTTCTCCGTTTCCCTCGCGCTGGGCGGAATCCAGGATTGGCGCGAGCGCAGCCGCATCATCGAGAAGCGACTTCAGGCAGGAGAGATTCGCCGGGACATCGACCTGCGGCGCGTGGCGAACACCATCATCGCGACCCTCGAAGGATCGCTGATGATCAGCCGACTGGAACGTCACACCACCACCTTGCGAGATGCGCAAACCAGCCTCGGCCTTCTCCTGGACGAGATCGTTCCGGTAAAACGCAGACCCGTCCAGAGATCCCGCGCCGCACAAAGGTCCCAGTAAGGTCACCGCCACTGTCAATGCGGTCTCGATTCTGCAATTTTAGAAGTTTAGGCAAGGGCCGCGGAGCGAACCAATATGCAGCAATGGATGCACTCGATTCGCGCGACGTCCGGACAGAACGACGACTCTGTTAGCTCGGAAGAATCCTCGTCAGCCAACAAGCGTTGGGTCTTGGTCGTGACCATCCTCGGTTCCAGCATGGCCTGTAACAATCGGAAGCCGACTAACAGCGGACAGGAGAGCGCTTCCAGCCTACCTCCGGCATAAGCAGGAGCGTCGTTATCCCACAGAACGATACCCCGCCTATCTCTGTCGTTTGGTGCCGGGAGGGGGGTCGAACCCCCACGAGGTTGCCCTCGGCGAATTTTGAGTTGCTGGAGAAGAGTGTAAAGCCAACAAAACAAAGGGCTCGCTTCCGTAAAGCACCGTAGCCCTATGTGACTGAGCGACCGTGATTTACCGCAAACACTCCTTCTGTGGAAAAGCTGACGTGTGTACCGTGGCTGTACCTCGCACCAGCAGAAGACAGCTCAAGAATGTATGGTCCGCCGCACACGACTGCAACGGAAAAGCTGCGGAACGAGAAAGCAAGTCTGCGCGAATGTGCGGCCTTTGGTGGAGATCAGCTCTCCTGCCACTGATGAGTTGCGCTCGCGCCCTTCCTTATAAGAGGAACGGTCTTCAAAGACCATTCTTGAGGACAGGTTGTGACACGCTGTTGTGACTGTTCTTTCGTCTTTGCTGTTCCTATGCAGACCTTGGTAGGTGAACTTTTAGTTGCAGTGGGTGAATGCGGAACAGATTGCCAACTTGGCAAGAAAAAGCACGGGTGAAGATTCCGCAGATTACTGCCTCCGTTGCTGATCATCGGTTGAGCGACCATCAGCGCTTTCTCATTCGACATCCGCTTCAACACCTGGAGTTTCTGGACGATGAGGTTGAAGCGCTCAACCGCGAGATCCGACGGCGCATGGAAAGCCCAGCCCTGGCTGGAGCATTTCATCTGCTCCAGAGCATTCCGGGAAATCAAAGAGGAGTCCGCAGCCAGTATCCTGGCCGAGGTAGGCGCAGACATGCAGCAGTTCCCCACGGCAGCGCAACTTAGTTCTGGGCGGGGCTCTGTCAAGCGAACCATGAGAGCGCCGGTATCAAGAAAAGAGTTCCTACGATTTGGGGAAATGTCTGGCTCAAGACGACGCTCACTCAGAGCGCATGGGCCGCCAGCAATCGCAAGGGTTCCCGGCTGCAATCGCGTTATCACGCTCTCAAAGCTCGCTGCGGAAATAAGCTCGCGATTGTGAAAGATTTACGCTGGAAGGTGAAGACCATGGTAAAGCGAACACGATGTAGACAATGACGAGCAAAACGCCACTCTCCGCCCCAGGCCACCACGGATGAAAGAAAAGCCTAAAGCGAGCAGCGTCATTCCTATAGCCACCACAAGGACAGAACCGATCGAGGACTGAGGGATACGCGGCCGAGGTGCAGTGCCCGATCTTTTGCACCGGTTGGATTGTTAGTGTAGCGCAGCTTTTGGTGTGCTGAGATAGCCGCCGGATGTGGCGTGGAGAGCCGGGAAGCGCGTA
>JAABUW010006013.1_pt1 | contig 15451 bp, 11 predicted proteins | sample 5560081 | NCBI WGS metagenome assembly JAABUW01 (sample SAMN10711882, study PRJNA513363) | rock metagenome | isolation source: Antarctica rocks | place: Antarctica: Victoria Land, Knobhead sud | reverse complement strand
CGGCGCGGTAGCGGTCCTGGCTGAGCGTGCCGGTCTGGTTGGCCTTGAGGATGTTGAAGGCAAAGCTGCGCAGGCGGGCGAACACGCCGGGATTGGTGCGGATGCGCGAGCGGTCTTCGCCCAAGGTGACGTCGCGGGTGTAGTGCGAGGTGTTCTCGATCTTCCAGTGCGCGCGGATGGCCTCGGCGGCACGGGCGGCGGTGACCGGCGTGTTCGAGATGTAGAAGGCGGTCTCGGCGGCGCAGCGCAGCAGCCCGGTCTTGGCGTTGCGGGTGTGGACGTGGCGCTCAACCCGGATGATGGCGGCGACATGCGGGTGCCAGTCGGTGTCGGCCAGCTTGTCTGTGGGATCGAGGACGGTGACGGTGTGGCGTTCGTCGCGGTTGCGGCCCTTGTCGTGGCTATGAGCTGACCCGATTGCGGTCGTGGTGGCCGAGGCCTCCTGGATTCGCTGGTGCAGGGTCGGCTGGTTGTCCTTGACCTGGACGATCAGGGCGACGTTGGCTGCGGCGGCGACCTCGAAATGTTTTTTTAGCAGTGCAGCGCATCGAGGATGACGAGGGTGCCGCGGGCAACGCCGGGTTCGGCCAGCAGCGTCTGCGCCGCTGGGATCTCGTTGGACTTCCCGGCGATGCCCGGCGAACCTCTCGGTTCGACGTCGATGTGCGCGAGCACCAGCGCGGTGTCGGTGGCGAACGCGCTCAGCAGCTGCGCGGCCGTGCGGTCGTGGAACCCGGCAAAACTGCCGCGCAGCGTCTTGCCATCGAGCGCGATGCTGCCCTGTCCCGGTGTAGAGCGCGCCGCCTGCAGCAGGGCGGCATGACGGCGGAAGGCCGCCTCCACCCCGGCTGGGTCGAGGCCTTGGAGAATGTAGCGGATCGCGGTGTGTGAAGGTGCCCGTCGCCAGTTCAGGCCAAACGCCGCGTTCAGCCTGCGGCGATGCACGTCAATGAAAGTGACGATGTCCGGCAAACGTCTCCGTTCGACGCCGCGATACGAGTTGCAGCCGGCCACGATGGCGAGAATGGAGAACAGCAGCACGTGGGGCAGCTTGTAGAGCTTGCCCTCCGCCCGGCGCGGATCAGGGACGACCGCCAGCACATCCAACAACGGCGAAAACGCAGCCACGGCAACCTCCATCCCAGTTGCCGCCGCAGACGTCAGACATGGCCCGGCTCGGAAACCCCCCTTGCGATCAGCCGCCTACTTTGCCCCTGGTATGCAGCAGAGCGGCCTCAGTACAACCCATCCAGCAGCGTTGAACAGCCCTGACGCAGACCCCAACCGACACGTCGGCGGCGGGGATAGCTTCCGGCTACACGACCCACGAATACGGCCCGTTGCTGAACGACACGGCGCATCTCGGTATTTTCTCGGACGGCGACTCCAGCACGGCCGGGAACGGCACCGTCCTGCATGAGACGTTCAGCATCAACACGAACGACGCGGCCTTCAGCGGCGCGACCTCCCGCTTCGCCGCCGGGCACTACGCCAGCCAGTCCATGACCGTCACGGGCGACTACATCCTCGACGTACGCCCGGACCTTGGCACCAAGAACCTCGACGGCAGCCCGGACACCGGCGCCGGGTCGGCGGAGGTGATCGTCGGGACGCCGTATAACGACCTCATCAAGGCTGGCGAGGGCGACGACACAGTCTATGCCGGGGACGGCAACGACGTGGTGTATGGCGGCGGCGGGGCCGACAAGCTGTATGGCGGCAACGGCAACGACTACCTCTATGGCGGCGACGCGCCAGACATCCTGGACGGTGGGGCGGGCGACGACCACATCTTCGGCGACAGCTCGGGCTCCAGCGTGAACGGCGTTGACCAGCTGATCGGCGGGTCCGGCAACGACTTTATCTACGGCGGCATCGGCATCGACAAGATGTTCGGCGGCACCGGCGACGACGTGATGTATGGCGGCACCGACACCGACCCGTTCATGTATGGCGGCGACGGCAACGACTACATGAACGGCGGCTCCGGCCAGGACACCCTGTTCGGCGGCAACGGGTCCGACATCATCGACGGCGGCACCGGGATCGACCAGCTCTATGGCGATGGCGGCGACGACATCCTGCGGCCCGGCGACGGCGTGTCCGACATCTCGGGCAATGGCGGCGGCGGCGACGTGCTGATCGGCGGCGACAACGTCACCGACACCGGCTTCGACCTGGCCGACTACAGCCAGCAGACGGCGGCGACCAGCCTCGTCGGCGACCTCACCAACCAAGTCGTGTCGCAGGCGGTGCTCGATAAGCTGCTTGCGAACCAGAACCCGTCGGTGTTCGCGACCAGCACGATCTGGTTCCAGCTCGAGGGCGTGATCGGCACGCCAAGCTCGGACCGGCTGTCCGGCGACAGCGCCGGCGACGCGAGTGCCGCGGTCAGCCACGGCGACAACTGGCTGATCGGCGGCAGCGGCAACGACGAGCTGCTGGGACGTGGCGGCAACGACGTGCTGATCGGCAAGTCTATCCGCCTCGATACTCTGATCGGGACCTATAGCGGCACCTACCAGGTCGCCGAGGACGCAACCGGCGCGTCGCACCGCATCACCGGGACCACTCTGTCCGGCGGCATCCTCGACTACGCGAGCGGCGGCGGCGTCACCTATGACAAGCACTTCCAGGAGCTGCTGAAGTCGCAGGCCTACAAGGACTATGTGCTCGGCGACGGCGGCGCCAATGGCGGGGTGGACCAGGCCGACTACCGTGGGAACCTGGCCGACTACTCGTTCAAGCTCCTACAGTTCCAGAGCGCCAAGGAAGGCTCCGTGGCGGCGGTGCAGGTGAAAGACTCCGTTGCCGGGCGCGACGGCGCCGACCTCGACATCGGAATCGACAAGTTCCAGTTCCTGGACGGCACCTTCACCCTAGCGCAGGTGTTGACGCCGGCTCCGCAGGTCAGCGGCGCGAACGCCCTCGGCGCGTCGAGCGAGGATACGTCGGTCGTCCTGAAGAGCTCCAGCCTGCTGGCCAACGCCACCGGCAGCTTGCCGATCTCTGTGACGGGGCTCACCGCATCGGCTGGTATGCTCACCCTCAACCCCGACGGCACGAGCTGGACCTACACGCCGCCGCCGAACTGGAACTCCGGCACGTTCCAGAAGCACGGCCCCGTCACCTTCAGCTACGCCGTCACCGACGGGGTCCGGAAGGTCGCCGACAGCGCGACGCTCTCGATTACGCCGGTCAACGACTTGCCGACCGGCACCGCCGATGTGGCCGTGACCGGTGCGGCCGCCAACAACCGCGTGCTAACGGTCAGCGACAGCCTGGTCATGCCCATCACCGACGCCGACTATGTCGGGACCGGGGTTGCTGGGACCAACGTGGTGCCGAGGGCGCAGCTCTCCTTCCATTGGACCGCGTCGCTCGACCCGGGCGCCGCAACCCCGGTCTGGACCACGGTTTCGAACAGCGTTGCGGGCGCGCCGAACCTCGCCCTGACGACCCAGACCAACACCCTGAACCTGGCCGGTCAGTATCTCCGCGCCACCGCCACCTACACCGACCCAGACGGCACCGCCGAAACCGTCAAGTCGGCCACCTACGTCGTCGGCGACGCCACCGCCAACGGCACGCTGGCCGCCCCGCTGGGCGCCAACGATCCAGGGGCGGACATCATGATCGGCCTGGGCGGGAACGACGTCTATGCCGTCAACAACGCCGGCGACGTGGTGACGGAGGCTGCGGGTGGCGGCACCGACACGGTGCTGGCCTCGATCAACGCTTATGCTCTGACCGCGAATGTCGAGAACCTGACCTTCACCGGCACCGGCGACTTCGCCGGCACCGGCAACACCCTCGCCAACGTCATCACCGGCGGCGCGGGCAACGACACGCTGGACGGCGGCGGCGGGGCAGACACGCTGGTGGGCGGCGCCGGCAACGACACCTACGTGGTCAACAATGCGGGCGTCACCATCACCGAGGCCGCGGGTGGCGGCACCGATACCGTCCGCACCTCGTTGACCACCTACACGCTCGGCGCCAACCTGGAGAACCTGACCTACACCGGCGCCGGCAAATTCACCGGAACCGGCAACACGGACGCCAACCTCATCACCGGTGGCGCCGGCAACGACACGCTGAGCGATGGCGGCGGCACCGGGATCGACACGCTGATCGGCGGCGCCGGCAACGACATCTACAACGTCAGCGTCGCCGGCGACATCATCACCGAGGCGGCTGGGGGCGGCACGGACACTGTCCGCACGACGCTCGGCAGCTACACGCTGGGCGCCAACCTGGAGAACCTGACCTTCACGGGAGCCGGCAACTTTACTGGCACCGGCAACGGCCAGGCCAACACACTGACCGGCGGCGCCGGCAATGACACCCTCGACGGCGGCCTCAACGCCGCTGGCGGGGTGGACACGCTGGTGGGCGGCGCGGGCGATGACACCTACATCGTCCGCAACGCCGGCGACGTGGTGATCGAGGCTGCCAACGGCGGCACCGACACGGTACAAACCACACTGAGCAGCTACACCCTGGGCACCAACCTGGAGAACCTGACGTTCATCGGCACAGGGGCCTTTATCGGCACCGGCAATACCGTGGCGAACGTCTTGACGGCCGGCGTTGCATCCGGCCAGCTCACTGGCGGCTTGGGTGCGGACACGTTCGTCATGTCCCAGGGTGTTGCCAACCGATCGCTTACCATCACCGACTTCTCGCACGCGCAGGCCGATCAGATCACCCTATCCGGGTATGGGCTTGGTGCTAAATTGACTCAGACCAGCCTGACAGGTGCAGCGATAACCCAGTATGCGGTGCAATCGGCGGGCGGAGCCACTCTCGACCAGTTCCAGCTCTCCAACAAAGCTGTGCTGGTCATGGGTGACTACCACTTCGCCTGAGGAGCGCTTCGAGGTGGCCGGTGCGAGCCGGCCACCTCTCTCCGGCCAGTTCTGCACCTTGAACACCATCTTCGGGATGTGGCGACGGCGATCGGCATTGTGCTTGTGCGGCATCGGTGCGGTCAGGGCCAAAGAGAGGGAAGAGCATCCTACCATCAGTCACACCATCGAAGTGTACCAACGCCCGGTTGAGGGCCTTCCGACCTGTTGCAGATGGTCGCCCCGCCCTGCGACCCCGGGGTGCATTACGCGAAGAAGCATTCGACTGCCTGGATCGGCTACAAGGTCCACCTGACAGAGACGTGCGAGGAGAAACGACCGCACTTTATCACCTGTGTCGAGACCATCGCGAAGCGATCCCCCGGAGGGACAGCCCGCGAAGCGGGCTAAAGGGCCCGCGTCGGTCGTGGACCGCGACGAGCTGGCGTTCATATGTTAAACAGCGCGTTCCTAAAAACCCTCTTTCCCAATTGGAATCAGAGATTTGCGACGCCGATCGGCTACAGAATCCGCGCCGATTCGCAGCGATTCCCTGCGTTTGGCCCGGGTGGGGAAATCGCGCGCCATGCCGGCTGGCGGTTGCGGCATCTTTTTCTGGCGGGCCTGCATCCGATGGGGGTGGTTGGCGTCGGACGGCTGTGGTGCTGTCCGGGAATGCCGAACACCACCGATCCCAGCGCAAACCCCTTCGATCCCGCGACCGCGTCCTACCCGCGCGACATGGTGGGCTACGGCCGCAATCCGCCTGACCCGCAGTGGCCCGGCAATGCCGTCCTGGCGCTGCAGATCGTCGTGAACTACGAGGAGGGCGGCGAGAACAGCGTGCTGCACGGCGACGCTGGCAGCGAGACCTTCCTGACCGAGCACATCGTCAGCGCGCAGCCAGGCCTGCGCAACCCAACGGCCGAAAGCCTTTGGGAGTATGGCAGCCGCGTCGGCTTCTGGCGGCTGTGGCGGCTGCTGTCCGGGCGCGGCCTGCCGGTGACCTGTTTCGGGGTGACGATGGCCCTGGGCCGCAACCCCGAGGCGGTGTCGGCCATGCGCGAGGCCGGGTGGGAGATCGCCACCCACGGCATGCGCTGGAACGTGGCGGCCCCGGCCGACGAGGCGGGGGAGCGGGCGGAGATCGAGGCGACGCTGGCGCTGCACGAGGTCCTGTGCGGCGGGCCCGCGCTCGGCTGGTACAACCGGTCCTCGCCGACCACCTACCGCCTGCTGAGCGAACATGGCGGACTGCTGTATTTCGCCGACAACTATGCGGACGAGCTGCCATTCTGGGCCGACGTCGCGGGCAGGCCGGAGCTGTTCGTGCCATACACGCTCGAGGCGAACGACATGCGTTTCACAGTGCCGATGAACTTCGGCGATGGCGACCAGTTCTTCACCTACCTGCGCGACACCTTCGACGTCCTCTACCAGGACGGCTTGGAGGGCCGGCCGCGGATGATGAGCGTCGGGCTGCACGGCCGCCTTGCCGGGCGTCCCGGCCGCACCACTGGCCTGGCCCGTTTCCTCGATCACGTGGCGGCCCATGATCGCGTCTGGACCGCAACCCGGGCCGACATCGCGCGGCATTGGCGCGAACGCTTTCCACCGGGACGCCTGAAGACCCACTGGTAGGGATGCGGCCGGACAATGCGCGCCCGGGGTTGAAGCCGGGTTGCCGGAGGCGACGCCGCATTGAGGTCCCGTGCGGACCGGGATAACGGTTGCAGCATGACCGACCTCATGATGGACGACGCCACCCTGGACGCGGCGGAGCGCCTGTTCGGCGTGCGCTACACCGATGCCGAGCGTGCGCAGATGCGCGACAATCTGGGCGACCAGGTCGAGCTGGCAATGAGGCGCCGGACGGTACGGCTGCCGAACGCGCTGCCGCCCGCAACCCTGTTCGACCCGCGGCTGCCAGGCTTCGTCATGCCGGCGCAGCCCGCCCTGAACATCCCGCGTACCGCCCCTGCGCTGCCGGAGGCAAATCAGGACATCGCCTTCGCGCCGGTGCGGCACCTCTCCGCCTGGATCGCCGGCGGCCAGCTCAGCTCCGTCCGCCTCACGCGCATCTACCTCGACCGCATCCGCCGCCATGACCCGGCGCTGTTCAGCTTCGCTGCCGTCACTGACGCCCTGGCCCTGGCCCAGGCAGAGCGGGCGGATGCGCTGCTCGCTGCCGGCACCTGGCTCGGCCCGCTGCACGGCATCCCGTATGGTGCAAAGGACATCCTCGACACCGCCGGCATCGTGACCGGCTGGGGCGCCGAGCCGTTCGCCCATCGCGTGCCGGAGAGGGATGCCGAGGTCGTCCGCCGCCTTGCTGCGGCCGGCGCCGTGCTGCTGGGCAAGACCAGCGTCGGAGCACTTGCTTACGGCGACATCTGGTATGGCGGGCGGACCCGCAATCCCTGGAACACCGAGGAGGGTTCGAGCGGGTCGAGCGCCGGTTCCGCCTCTGCCACCGCTGCTGGCTTGGTGGGGTTGGCGATCGGCACGGAGACGCTGGGCTCGATCGTCTCGCCCGCTGCCCGCTGCGGCGCCACCGGGCTGCGCCCCACCTTCGGCCGGGTGTCCCGCGCCGGGGCGATGGCGCTGTGCTGGTCGCTCGACAAGGTCGGCCCGATCACCCGCGCGGTGGACGACACGGCGCTGGTGCTGGCCGCGATCAACGGGTTCGACGCAGGGGACAGCGGCAGCATCGCCGCATCCTTCGGCTGGGACGCGACCCGGCCGGCCAGCGGCATGCGCGTCGGCTACATCGCCGCCGACTTCACCGACGCGCTCGACATGGCGGCGCTGGACGCGGTGCGCGGCCTGGGTGCCGTGGCCATCCCGCTGGAGTTGCCGGACCTGCCCTATGACGCGCTGCGGCACTTGCTGTTCGCCGAGGCGGCTGCCGCGTTCGAGGAGCTGACGCTGGACGGCACCGACGACACCCTGTCCCGCCAGGACCCCGGCGCCTGGCCCAACAGCTTCCGCAAGGCGCGCTTCCTGTCGGCCGTGGACCACATCCAGCTCGACCGGCTGCGCCGCCGGGTGATGCAGGAGGTGGACGCGCTGTTCCGGCGGGTTGACGTGGTGCTGGCGCCGGCAATGACGGGACCGATGACCGTGATCGGCAACATGACCGGCCATCCATGCCTGACGCTGCGCGCCGGCTTCACCACGCTGCGGACGCGGCAGATGCCGGCCTTCCTGCATGCGGAGATCAAGCAGGCGGACGGCCCGGTGCACACCGTGCCGTATGCCGTCACCGTCGTGGCGCCGCTGTTCCAGGAGGCGGCGGCGCTGACGCTCGGCCGCGCGCTGGAGGCGGCCTGGGGCGTCGCGGACCGGCATCCGGAGTGGGAGTGACGTACGGACGCCGGTGAGCCTCGTCCGATCTCCACTCGAAACTGTAGCCGGTCGCATGCCCGACGGTATCGGAGGCGGGCGTCACGCCGCCATGCCGTCAGGTCGGGACTGGCTATGCCGGTTGCCGGTATGCAGGCGAGGTGCAAGCCTGGCAGCATGGACACGTGCAGCCGTTCCCCGCCCGGGGGAGGCAGGGGGAGGAACTGGATGGACGTTATCCCGCAAGGTGCTGAGGCCAAGCTCGCGCCCGACTGGCCGCTGGACATTTTCAACACCCTGCGGCAGGCCGAAGTCACCCAGGCCGCCTATGTGCCGGACGCCGGGCACTCGCGGCTGATCCAGCTCATGCACGGGGACGCGGCGGTGCGGACCGTCGTCCTGACGACAGAGGAGGAGGGCGTCGCGCTCGCGGCCGGCGCTTGGCTCGGCGGCGCGCGGGCGGTGCTGCTGATGCAGTCGAGCGGTGTCGGCAACTGCGTCAACATGCTGTCGCTGATGACGGCGTGCCGCTTCCCGTTCCTGACGCTGGTGACGATGCGCGGCGAATGGGCGGAGTTCAACCCGTGGCAGGTCCCAATGGGCCAAGCCGCCCCGGCGGTGCTGCAGGCGATGGGCGTCACCGTCCTGCGCCTAGAGCGCCCCGAGGATGCGGCGGAGGTCGTATCCGCTGCGGCGACCCTGGCTTATGAGGCCGATCAGCAGGTGGCCGTACTGGTGTCACAGCGCATGCTGGGCCGCAAGCAGTGGCTGGAGGGCAAGTAGTGGCAACCTCGTTCGGAACACTGGACCGCCGGGCGGCGGTCAGGACCTTGCTGGCGGGCGGCACGGATTGGCTGGTCGTCACCGGGCTGGGGTCGCCGGCCTATGACGTGTTCGACGCCGGCGACCGCGACGGCAATTTCTACCTGTGGGGCGCCATGGGCGGCGCGGCGATGGCCGGGCTAGGGCTGGCGTTGGCGCAGCCGGAACGGCCGGTGGTGGTGGTGACCGGCGACGGCGAGCAGTTGATGGGCGCCGGCGCGCTGATGACCATCGCCGTCGCCAAGCCCGGCAACTTGTCGGTCGTCGTGCTGGACAATGGTTACTATGGCGAGACCGGGATGCAGGTCAGCCACTCCGGCCTGGGCGTGCGGCTGGACCGGGTCGCGGCGGGCTGCGGCATCCCCGAGGTGCGGGAAGTCACCGACGAGGCCGGGCTGCTTGCCTGCCCGCCGTGGCTGGGCCAGGTGTCAGGCGGCCCGCGGCTGGCGGTGGTGCGGATCGGGGCCGGGCACGTGGAGCGGGCGCTGCCGCCGCGCGACGGGGTGTTCCTGAAGACCAGGTTCCGGCGGCACCTCGGCCTACCGGTGTCCTAGCCGGTGGGTCGCAACGCCGACGACCCGCGCTCGCTGCGGCGGAGGGAGGACGAGCGGTTCCTGCGCGGCGCCGGGCGGTATGTGGACGACCTGCCGGCGGCCGGGCACCTGCATGCGCTGTTCCTGCGCTCGCCGCATGCCCATGCCGATATCCTGGAGGTCCGGACGGCGGAGGCTGCCGGGATGCCGGGGGTGCGCGGCGTGTTCACCGCGGCCGACCTGCTGGCCGACGGCATCCGCCCGATCCCCTGTGCGATGGTGCTGCCGGCCGAGGCCGGGCTGGTCGTGCCGCCGCGCCACGCCCTGGCGTCCGGCCGGGTCCGCCACGTCGGTGAATCCGTGGCGCTGCTGGTCGCGGACAGCGCCGCTGCCGCGCGGGACGCAATGGAACTGGTGAGCGTGGAGTATGACGACCTGCCGGCGGTGACGGCGCTGGGCGAGGCGCTGGCCGAGGGTGCGCCGCAGCTCTGGCCGGAGGCGCCGGGAAACCTGGTCTTCCACTACGAGCGCGGCGACCGGGCCGCGGTCCTGGCGGCCTTTGGAAAGGCGGCGCACACCGTTAATTTGGACCTGGTGAACAACCGGATCGTCGCCGCATCCCTGGAAACCCGCACGGCGCTGGCCGAGCATGACCCGGCCACCGGAGGGATGCGCCTGACCCTGAGCGGCCAGGACGTGCACGGCATCCGGCGAGACCTGGCGCACTGCTTCGGAGTGGCGCCGGAGGAAATCCACGTGCTCTGCCCCGACGTCGGCGGCGGCTTCGGCATGAAGAACGTCGTACACCCCGAGCACGTCGCGCTGCTATGGGCGGCGCGGCGCCTGCGCCAACCCGTGCGCTGGATTGCCGAGCGGACCGAGGACTTTCTGTCCGGCGCACACGGGCGCGACAACCTGACGCGGGCGCGGCTGGCGCTGGACGCCGCGGGGCGATTCCTGGCGCTGCACGTCGAGACGACGGGGAACCTGGGCGCCTATGTCTCCGCGCTCGGACCCGGCGCGCACACGGCGTCGCCGGCGACGGCGATGGGCGGGCTGTATGCGGTGCCCGCCGTGTTCATGGACGTGCGCGGCGCCTTCACCAATACCGTCCCGCTGGACGCCTACCGCGGCGCCGGCAAGCCGGAGGCCAACTACATCATCGAGCGCCTTGTGGACCTCGCGGCGCACCAGTTGGACCGGGACCGCTTGGCATTGCGTGAGGCTAACCTGATTCGGGCGTTCCCGCACACCAGCGCGCTGGGCATCACGATGGACACCGGGCAGTTCGGCGACAACCTGGCTGCGGTGATGCTGGCCGCCGACGGTGCCGGTTTCCCCGCGCGCCGCGCCGAGGCCGCCCGGCGCGGGCGCTTGCTGGGACAGGGGATCGCCTGCTTCCTGGAAACCTCCCGCGGCAGGCCCGGAGAGGATGGCGGCGTCCGGTTCTTGCGCGACGGTACGGTGGAGCTGCTCTCGGGCACCCAGTCCAACGGCCAAGGGCACGAGACCAGCTTCGCCCAGTTCGCCGCGGCCCGGCTAGGCCTGCCGGTCGAGGCGTTCCGGCTGGTGCAGGGGGACAGCCGCCGGGTTGGGTTCGGCGGCGGCCACGGCGGCGCGCGCTCACTGCCGATGGCCGGCACTGCGCTGGTGATGGCACTGGATGCCGCGCTGGCCAAAGCCCACGCAGAGGCCTCGCGCCTGCTGCAATGCCGCCCGGCGCGGGTCAGCTTTACCGGCGGTGCGTTCCATACCCCCGAGGGCGCCAGCGTCGGCCTGCTTGATCTCGTCCGCACCCTGCCCGCCGGCACGCTGGATGCAGACGCGCATAACCCCAACGAGGCGTTCGTGTTCCCAAATGGGGCGCACGTGGCGGAGGTGGAGGTTGATCCAGAGACCGGCGCGGTGTCGCTGCTGCGCTACGTCGCAGTGGACGACTATGGCGTGCTGATCAATCCGCTGCTGACGGAGGGCCAGGTCCAGGGCGGCCTGGCGCAGGGGATCGGACAGGCGTTGATGGAGGGTGTGCACTACGACCCCGGCGGCGGCCAGTTGCTCACCGCCTCGTTCCAGGACTACTGCCTGCCGCGGGCAGCCGACCTGCCTGCGCTGGAGGTGCGGTTCAACGAGCACCCGACCGCGCGCAACCCGCTGGGCGCCAAGGGATCGGGCCAGGCCGGCGCCATCGGCGCGCCGCAGACGGTCATGTCTGCCATTGCCGATGCGATCGGCATCCCGCACCTGGACATGCCAGCGACGCCAGAGCGGGTATGGCGGGCGTGCCGGGACCGGACCGGTCGAAAAGGGTCGCCTGCTCCCTCTCCCTCCGGGAGAGGGTTGGGGTGAAGGGGTCTTGGCCGCCGATGCAAAAGGCGCCGGTGCCGAAGCACCTCGGCCCTAGCTTGAGCGAGGACGGCGCTTGCCCGCCCCCTCACCCCAACCCTCTCCCGGAGGGAGAGGGAGCAGGCAACGGTGCTTCATCAATGGCAACTAGCCCGCCGCATCCGGAACACCGCCGAACCTGAACCAAGGACTCCCTGATGCAGCCCTCCTACGACGTGGTGATCATCGGCGGCGGCGTGATCGGCAGTTCCGTCGCCTATCATCTGTCCGCCGACCCCGCCTTCACCGGCCGCATCGCGGTCATCGAGCGCGATCCCACCTACGCCGCATCCTCCTCCTCGCTGTCCACCAGCGCCATCCGGCAGCAGTTCGCCACGCCTGCGAACATACGCATGTCGGAGTACAGCATCGGTTTCCTCCGCCAAGTGCGCGAGATGCTGAGCGTCGAGGGCTATGACGCCGAGATCAGCCTGCGCGAACCCGGCTACCTCATCCTCGGCGGACCCTCGGACATTCCGGCCTTCCAGGCCCGGAACGCGACCCAGCGGGCCTGCGGGACGAGGACCGAGCTGCTGACCCCGGACGAGGCGCACCGCCGCCACCCCTGGCTGCGGACGGACGACCTCGGCATCGTCTCGTATGGGCCGGAGAAGGAGGGCTGGTTCGACGGCCCGGCGCTGCTACAAGCCTTCAAGCGCAAGGCCAGGACCCAGGGAGTGGATTACATCGCCGGCACCGTGACGGGGCTGGAAATGGCGGGCCCCGGCCGGATCGGCGCCGTGCTGCTGGCGGATGGCAGCCGCATTACCGCCGGAACCGTGGTCAACGCTGCCGGCTCCTGGAGCGGGCAGGTCGGGCGCATGGCCGGGCTGGACGTGCCCGTGGTGCCACTGAAGCGTTGCGTGTTCGTGTTCGACAGCCCGGAGAAGCTGCCGGACGGCCCCTTCATCTTCGACACCTCCGGCTTCATCTTCCGGCCCGAGGGCCACCTTTACATCTGCGGCACCACGCCGAAGGCAGAGAACGAGCACGACGACTTCGGCATGGAAGTGGACCACGCGCTGTTCGACGAGGTGATCTGGCCGGCGCTCGCGCACCGCATCCCGGGGTTCGAGCAGTTGCGGCTGCTGCGCGCCTGGGCCGGGCTGTATGAGCACAACCTGTTCGACCACAGCGCCATCATAGGGCGGCATCCGGACGTCCCTAACATGGTGCTGGCCTGCGGCTTCAGCGGCCACGGCATGATGCACTCGCCAGCTGCCGGCGCCGCCACGAGCGAGCTGATCCTGTATGGGGAGTCCCGGTCGGTGGACATCAGGCCCTTCGCCTTCGAGCGCATCGCGGCCAACCAACCGATTGCCGAACACGTTTACTGAGGGCCGGCGTCACTCGTTTCGGTAAGTGGTCCGGAGCGTGCCGACGCCGGCAATCGTCACCTCGACCGTGTTGCTCGGCTCCCGCATGACCCCGACGCCCAGGGAGGTGCCGCAGCAGATGACGTCACCCGGCACCAGCGTCATGTCGCGCGATAGCAGGCTGACCAGGGTGGCGGGAGGGAATACCATATCCGACACCGGGTAGTTCTGCCGCTCCGCCCCGTTCAGCACCGTGCGGATCGTCAGTGTCGCCGGATCGAGGCCGGTGGCGATCATCGGGCCGCAGGGGCTGAAGCCGTCGAAGCTCTTGGCGCGGGTCCACTGCGCGAAGCTCGGGTCCCGCTGCAGGATGTCTATGGCGGTGATGTCGTTCACACAGGTAAAACCGAAGATGGCGTCGCGGGCCTCTGCCTCCGACGCATTCCGGCAGGTCTTGCCGATGACGATGCCCAGCTCGCCCTCGAACACCACCTTCCCATCATACCCCGCGGGTCGGTGCACCGTGGCATCCGGGTCGGCGTAGGACGAGGCGGCCTTGATGAAGAACAGCGGCTCCGCCGGCTGCGCCAAGCCCTGCTTTGCCGCCATCGCATGGAAGTTGTTCCACAGAGCGACCATCTTGGATGGCACAGCCGGGGCCAGCAGCCGGACCTGGTCCAGTGCCACTGTCTCGCCGGTCGGCGCCGGGGCGTCGAACATGCTGCCCCCGTGCACTGCGACCATGCCGTCCGCTAGGGTGCCGAACCCGGCGGCGCCGTCCCGCTCGAACCGCAGCCAGTGCGCCATCCTAGATCAGCCCGGCGATGCTGGCCCGCTGCGTCACCAGCGCCAGCACCACGTCGAGCGTCGGCGTCGGCAGGCCGGTCAACTGCCCCAGCTCCTGCACCACGCCGACCAGGGCGCCGATCTCCATGGCCCGCCCGCGCTCCAGGTCCTGCAGCATGGAGGTCTTGTGGGCGCCGACCGCGCCGGCGCCGTTGATCCGCCGCTCCACGTCCACGCGGAAGCGTATGCCCAGCTTCTCAGCGATGGCCTGGCCCTCCAGCATCATGGCCTTGGCGACGGCGCGGGTGCCGGGGTCCTCGGTGATCACGTCCAGGGTCGCGTGGGTCAAGGCGCTGATCGGGTTGAAGCACAGGTTGCCCCACAGCTTCAGCCATATCTCGTCGCGGATGCGGTCCAGCACCGGCGCGCGCAGGCCGCCCTTCTCCATCGCCTCGCTGAGCGCCTGCACCCGCTCGGTCTTCTCGCCGTTGGGCTCGCCGAGCGGGAACTTGTCGCCGTAGATGTGCTGGATGATGCCGGGTTCCACCATCTCCGTCGCGGGATACACGACGCAGCCGATGGCACGCTCCGGCCCCAGGCCGCTCCACTGCTTGCCGCCGGGGTCCACCGTTTCCAGCCGCGTGCCGGACAGTTCGCCGCCGTGCTGGTGGAAGTACCAATAGGGGACGCCGTTGACCGCCGTGACGACGCTGGTCCGGTTGCTGATCAGCGGCTGCATCGCGTCCACGACGCCGGGGATCGAGTGCGCCTTCAGTGCGACGAAGATGTAATCCTGCGGTCCGAGTTCCGCCGGGTCGTCGGTGGCGTTCACCTTGACGACCTTCTCCTCGCCGCCGATGCGGAGCTTCAGGCCGTTCTCGCGCATCGCCTTGAGATGCGGACCCCGCGCGACTAGGCTTACGTCCGCTCCGGCCCCAGCGAGCTGTGCGCCGACATAGCCGCCGATGGCTCCAGCGCCGTAGATGCAAATCTTCATTGGATGGTCCCCTGGCTCCGCATCTTGGGTGCGTTTGGTTTCGATTCCGTTAGCCGGCCAGTTGTTGCCCTGCACCGCCCTTCCCAGGGCGTATGCCACGGCGCCAGCCCGGTGCGAAGCCCTGCCCCGGGCCGGCAGGGTGCGCGCCAGGGCCGGCATCGCGCGGCCCAGCATACCACCGTGCCGCGCAGCGCCGCTGCGAACTCCTACTCGGCAGCCGCCTTCATCACCGTCCCGACCGCCCCTGACGCCTCGATCTCGGCGATGCGGCGAGGATCGAGCTTGAGCACGTCGCGCAGGATCTCGCCGGTGTGCTCACCCAGCAGCGGCGAGCGCGTCACCTCCGTCGGGCTGTCGGACAGCTTGATCGGGTTGCCGACGGTCAGGTAGTTGCCCCGGGTCGGGTGCTCCACGTCCACG
>JAABUW010006008.1_pt1 | contig 15460 bp, 15 predicted proteins | sample 5560081 | NCBI WGS metagenome assembly JAABUW01 (sample SAMN10711882, study PRJNA513363) | rock metagenome | isolation source: Antarctica rocks | place: Antarctica: Victoria Land, Knobhead sud | reverse complement strand
GTTGTGCTGTAGAATTCGAATATTCGACGTGTTTGCAAAGCTTTCGTCATTTGCATTGTTTTGTGACATTTCGAATGCAATACTCATTACAATTCCGTGACTAGATGATCTTTTTGTGAGCTAATAGACTGAGCTGTCTGATATGTTTTGCACATTGCGCTATTTGCGAAGTGCGCATTTTGACAGTTGCAACATCTAGAAATCGTGTGATTGCATGGTTGCTCGTCTTTGCACGTAGGTAATTGACATTTATGATTTCAGATCTGATGATTTCGCTCGCAGTACAAGCATCTTGACGATCTGTTGCATTTGTTCTGCAAATGCTCAAATGTTTGACATTTTTGACATTGATCATTTGATCGATAGTCTCGATATTCGACTGTTCGATATGTCGATCTCGCAGCTAAGAGTCGTTTTTTCAGATGTCTTTGCGCTTCTGCTTCGGTTTTGAACGTCAGTATCGCCGAAGCATGATTCTTTCTTGCTTTATTTTCACCTTTTGATAATCATATTGAATTGGTTATCAGCTTCAATTCAGGGTTGTACTTCTCTAGCTCGGTTCTCAGATATTCCATTTCGGTTTCCATGTTGAAGATTTCGGTTTCCAGACTGTGTATGACTATTTTGTGTCATTTCTCATCTTTCTTAATGCTTTTAACATCAAAAACATGCTCTCATATTGCTCTTTGCGCTAGTAAGGCGTCTGCGATGTATTTTTCCGAGATCATCAAAGCAATGTTGTTTTCCTTTAGCGTTTTGGCTACCGTGACGACTCTTAGATCGATTTTCGCCTTTTTCAATGCGTTATTCATCGAATCTCGCATTTCCATCGCCTTCAACGTTCAGTTCTCATTTTTGGGATTGACAATGAGTCTTCTTTCGCGATACGATATTTCTTGTGATTTTGGCGAGAATTTCTTGGTAACCAGGTTTCATTCGCCTGCATTTGCATTCGCATTTGCATTTGTGTTTGCATTTGCATTTGCATCTGTGACTTGAGCTGCTTTTTGCGCATATGTGAGCTTCTGCGTTGGTTTTTGCGAATTTTGCATGACTTGCGACGTTTGCGAAACCTGCGCCTTCTGCAAGGTTTGTGAATTCTCTGTCATTTGCTTTGCATTGATTCTCTTTTTGATGTCTTCAGCATTTTGTTGAACCAATTGTAGAATGATCTTCAGTTTGTTGTTTGTTTGACTTTGAAGTCGATCTATTTGCTTCTGAATCGGGTTTTCTATGCTTTCGCCGCATGCTCTTCGAATGTAGGTTAAGCTATGACTTATAGTCTCTTTCTGTTCTGGTATTGCTGAAATTTGAATGTACATGAACAGTCAAATGACTTTGCAAAGATTAAACTCAAAGAGCAACGTCAATGCGAAGTTATTCGATGATATACAACAAAACTTGATCAATTTACGTCAGAATCAGTGTCAAATTTGCATACAGTGAATATTGAGTTGCAAAAGCATTATTGAAAACGAAAAAGCAGATCAACTGATTAAAAGCGCTGCTCAAGAATTATCAGTTATCAACAACATGAAAGCAATCATCATAAGCTTCATCAAAAAGCAAATTTGCAAAGAGACGAAATTACAATGATCAAATGTTTGAAAAAGCAGCATCAAGAAGGAAAATCAGTATCAAAAGCACATATTGAACGTGAATCTAAGTCAGAAATCATCAAAAGAGCTTAGAAAAATCAATAGATTAACGTTCTCAATCTTTATTCAGTTGAAAATGAGACATGACTATTTCAAGAGCTATTTGCATCAATTATCAGAGAATAATTCAAACAAATGCTATGAAATATGCAATGCAAGTCAAACATCAGAGCATTTACTACTAAATTACAAGCATTATAAATCAGAGCAGATAAAGCTTAAGAAAAAGACTCAGCTCAAAAACACAGACATTATATTGACGTTGTTCATCATCAAAATCGAAAGAATTGCAACATTAAAGTATTTGAAAAATACTTGAATTACGACAAGAAAATGATTATTAGAAACGAAAGAGTAGAACGCGAAGAGTGCAAAGAAACAAAGAAAAACGAAAGTACAATTGCAAAAGTTTGAGCGAGAGTGCTTGTATATGCAAACTATTGATATGATTGATTAATGAAAAGATATAAAGCAGTGACTTTGATCAGATTACATGTAACTTAGCATACATACAGCATCTAGACAATGTTATAGTCATAAACTGCATGCACTTAATGAAGAAAAAAAAAAGACAAAGTCAGTAATGTCAGCAATAACAGCATTAAAGTCATTAATTTTCAAAGACTTAACTTTAAAACTTGATATTTTGTAGAACTTGATGATATTCATTAAAATGAGTTGAAGAACATGATGATATTTATGAAATACTCAATTTAAACATATTTAATTTCAGTTTATTTTATCATTAAAAAAATGAAATTAAATTTATTGTTAATAAATAGAAAATTGCATACATGAATAAAATCTTTATTACTTAAAGATTTTCAAGCATTCATTCATGAATGTTCATTTCATTGATAAAAAGCTTATGTTTATTCTTTATCTTTTTCTCTCTTTCTTTCTTTTCATGTATACATTCTTCACTCACTTTAACTTCATTCACTCTTTTCTTTTCTTTTATATATATATATATATATGCACATCTTACTGACTGACAACGAGATTCATCTGTACATGATGTTGACTACGAACCTTTTGATTCTATTCTGTGTTCGAATAGAAGTCAAAAGAGTCAAGAGATCTTAATTCAACGCAGTTCAAACGATGTTAGAACGTTGCGTGATCAGAAAAGTCATCATGCAGAGTTTTCACCCACGCGACAACACTTTTCCTAACAGTCACAATCGATCTACGAAGAAGATTAATGACATGTCGATGTCAGTAAGAGATGAAAAGATACTACTAGTGAAAAAGACAATTCAGATGAAGAGTCTGCAAGTTGTGACTACAAGTGATCGAAGAATTTGTGACTCGTCAACTGCGTCGATATTGAAACATCTTCATCACATCGACAGTGTCATCAAGTAATTGATGAAAAGATATCAGGTAGAATAGTCATCTCAAGTATTGAGAGACGTGACTACAGTGTTCGAAGAAGTAGTGACTTGTCGATCACGCTGATATACTGAAAGAACTTGAACTCATCTTCTTTACTTGACGTCAAGTCATTCATTTATTCACGTGGAAAATTGAGAGTTCAAGAGAACAATCAGAACGCATTCTCTTTCATTGATCAGAGTCAAACATTGAATGATTGTGATTGCACGTTTATACTAACAATTCATTCAACGTCTATGTGATACAAGTCAAATCAAGAGAAGAAAAGAGTTACTCAGTACAATCATACTCTATCTTCTCATCGTGTGCATCTCTCTTTCATCACATGTTTCTCTGCTCAATGAATGACAATCATTGAGTAAGAGAACACAGCTCTATGTATGTTACAATCACAAGCATCACGAGTGCAAAGAAAACGTCTTTCGTCTTTGAATCGAAAATCAAATCGAGACATCGTTGTATAGAATATCATCAATGAAGAGCAGAGCAAAGACGATGCGTCATAATCAAACAGCACAGACACTTTCATCAAGAGTTTACTCGAGCGTCACGCGCTGAATAAAAGCTATAGATTCATTACTTGATAACACAGTGTCAATCTCATTGTTTCAACTGCGTGAAGCAGTCGTATAGATGACAAGTGATTTTCTTTCTCAGAGAGTTTTGTTCACTCGATATAAATAGCATAGAGTCTCTCATGAGTTGAGTCTAAATCAATGTCACAAGAGTGTATGAATTACAATTACAATTATACACATCTTACTCTTTTATTAACATAAGCTTTGTTCTCAAATCTGAATAATTATACTTCATTTCTTTAAAAATTTAATCTTTGTAATTGTAATTGTAATTGTAATTGTAATTCATACACTTTTGTAACATCAATTTAGACTCAATTCATAAGAAACTTTATGCTATTTATATTAAGTGAACAAAACTCTCTGAGAGAGAAAATTACTCGTCGTTTATACAATTGCTTCACGCAGTCGAAACAATAAGATTGACACTGTGTTATCAAGTAATGAATCTATAGCTTTTATTCAGCGCATGACACTCAAGTAAACTCTTAATGAGTGTCTGTGTTGTTCATTTATGATGCATCGTCTTTGCTCTACTCTTCATTGATGATATTTTATACAATGATGTCTTGATTCAATCTTTGATTCAAAGATAAAAGATGTTTTCTTTGCACTCATGATGCTTGTGATTGTAACGTACGTAAAGCTGTGTTCTCTTACTCAATGATTGTCATTCATTGCACGAAGAAATATGTGATGAAAGAGAGATGCACATGATAAGAAGATAAAGTATGATTGTATTAAGTAATTCTTTTCTTCTCTTGATTTAACTTATGTTACGTAGACGTTGAATGAATTGTTAGTATAAACATGTAATCACAATCATTCAATGTTTGACTCTGATCAATAAAAGAGAATGCATTCTGATCATTCTCTTGAGCTCTTGATTTTTCACGTAAATAGATGTATGACTTGACATCAAGTAAAGAAGATGAACTCAAGTCTTCTCAATATATCAGCATGATCAACAAGTCACTACTTCTTTGAACACTGTAGTTACAACTCTCAGACTGAGAACGACTATTTTATCTGATATCTTTTTATCAATTACTTGATGATACTGTTGATGTGATGAAAACGTTTCAGTATATTGATGCAGTTGATGAGTTGCAAATTCTTCAATCACTTGTAGTTACGACTCTCATACTGAGAATGATTATTTCTCTAAATATCTTTTCATCTTTTACTAACATCGACATGTCATCAATTCTCTTTGTAGATTGATTGTGACTGTTAGAAAGAATGTTATCGCGTAGATGAAAACTCTGCATGATTAACTTTCTTGCTTACATAACATTCTAACATCATTTGAATTGCATTGAATTGAGATCTCTTGACTCTTCTGACTTTTATTCAAACAGAGAATAGAATCAAAAGATTCATAGTCAACATCATGTACAGATGAATCTTGTTATCAGTTAATTTAATCTTTGTTTTATAATTTTTAAATCACTTACTTAAATTGTATTCTTGAAGAGAAGAAATAAATTAAACAGTAAGCATTAAATGAAGTTTTCACTCAATGTTCTGCAATTAAACAAATTTTGCTCTGAACTTTTTTATTTATCTTTCTATGATTTGCTTAAAATAATCAATCAGTTCAAAGTTATGAAAAATCTAATTTTCACTTCAATTCTTACTTTACTTAATCATCATTATTCAACTTAAAAGAAGAAAATTCAAAGATAAATGATTTCTTTTGAGAAATCTTTTATTTTATTAAAACAAAGCTATTCAAGTTAATCTTGTATTGCAATGAGTTGATCATAACATTGAATCACTTAAGTAAATTATCATGATTGTAAAAATAATCATATGATAAAGTTTTATCAACAGTTCAGTTCATTGAAAGCTTTGTTCAAGCTGCAAAATTTACAAAAATGTTTAATATTTAAAATTAGTATAATATTACATAAATTCAATAAGAATAATTTATTCTTGAAGAAGTATAAGCAGTTTTTGCTCATCTTTATGCTCTTCTTTACATTAATAACATCATTGATAAAGTGAAAAATATATTGAAAAGTGCTTACTAAGAATTTGTCTTCAAAATATCTTATTAAAGATTTCATCTTTGTGATAATGCTGAAAGTATTGATCTTATTCAAATTACATCATGATACTATCTTTGACTGATCGACAACAAGATTTATCTGTATGAGATGCTGACTACGAATCTTCTGCAAGCTATGCTTGTCAGAAGAGCTGAACAATCTCATCAACAGAGCAGTAACAGCGTGATACGCGCATGTTATGCTCACATACATGAATCAAGCATTGCATTGCAATGCTCACAAACAACAAGATCACGTGATCAAATAATCATGTGATCAAACGACGAATGAAAGCTTACGTTGAAGTGATCAGCTTTTACAATACACAGATTGAGCATTGCATCGCGATGCTCATAAACAACTCAAAACTCATCTAGTCTGCTTAACTAAATGATCAAACAGCGAACAAAAGCTCACATTGAAGTGATCAACTTTCACAATACATTAATTACTCATTTAGCTTGCTAAGCTAAATGATCAAACAGCAAAGTCAAAAGCTTACGTTGAAGTGATCAGCTTTCACAATACACAAATCAAGCATTGCATCGCGATGCTCATAAACAACTTAAAGCTCATTTAGTCTGCTCAACTAAATGATCAAACAGCGAACGAAAGCTCACGTCGAAGTGATTAACTTTCATAATACACAGATTACTCATTTAGTTTAACTAACTAGATGATCAAACAGCAAACGAGAGCTTACGTTGAAGTGATCAGCTTTCACATACACAGATTGAGCATTGCATCGCGATGCTCATAAACAACTCAAAGCTCATCTAGTCTGCTTAACTAGATGATTAAACAGCAAACGAAAGCTTACGTTGAAGTGATCAGCTTTCACAATACATCGATTGCTTATTTAGCTCGCTCAACTAGATGATCAAACAGCAAATTCAAAAGCTTACGTAAAGTGATCAGCTTTCATAATTTTAATTTGTTTATATGATTACTTGATTATATAAACATGTTGCACGCTCGTATGCGCACACTAACAATCTGACTGCTCAATGAAAAGATATACAGCAGTGATTATGACTAGATTACATGTAATTTAGCATACACACAGCGCTTCAATGCTACTATTTAGGTAAATAGCATCATGTTTCATAGTTTTAAACTGCATAAGCACGTAAAACTTGGAAAAAAAAAGAAGAAAAAAATCTTTGACTTCATATTTTAAACAGCTTTGCATTTTCAATTATCTTTATGTTATTGAACTTGTTGCTTAAACTCATTATACTTTCAATTTCAGAAATGAATTGCATTTTCTTAAATCTTCTTGATGAATATCTTTTTCTGAAGATTCATGATTGTCAAAAAGATTATTTAACACAGCAGTTGAAGTTTCATAAAAGTTGCATGAACATTCTTTGAAAAAATTGATGATTTATCATATATAATTTTACTTAAAGCTTTGAAATTTATTCTTTTTTTTGATTGCTTGTTAATTGAGTTCTTCATCATTATTATCTTTTGTTCATCAATCTTTTTTAGCTTTAAGTCATAATGATTATTAATCATTTCAGATGCTTTACACAATTTTTATATAACTTGAAATTAATGAGAATTTATTAATGAACTTCAATCTTACAAAAAACAGAAATAATTACTTCTTTATTTGAAGAATGATGAGTTAATAAAGCATTATCTTCTTGTCATAATAAATTAACACATAAAGATTAAATCAAAGATTAAAGTCAAAGACTGAGTCAAAAATCAGATCAGAGTTAGCTTTGAGACTTTGTAACTTTGTCAAAACATCATTTAAATCACATTCGCAGTTTGAAAAGTGAACTGAATTATTGAGTTTAGCTAAAGAGACATTTGTCGCTTAAAGCGAGATAAAGTCGAAATTTTAGCTGAGCTTATCTGAATGTGGTCAGATTTTATGAATAAAATTTACGATCATTTCATATGTCGTTGAACTGAATCTGCGTTTGTTCATATGTCATTGAACTGAATCGCGCTTTCGTCACTTTTATCACTTTCATCGCTTTCATTGCTTTCGTTTCTTTCGTCGCATTCAGTCTACTACTCGTCTATCTACTCACTCATCTACTTGCTCATCTACTCACTTATCTACTCGTCTATCTACTCGCTCACCTACTCTTCACCCTACTTGCCTAGCTACTCGCTCATCTACTCATCACTCTACTTGCTCATCTACTCTTCATTCTACTCGCCTAGCTACTCGCTCATCTACTCGTCATTCTACTCGCTCATCTACTCTTCATTCTACTCGCCTAGCTACTCGCTCATCTACTCGTCACTCTACTCGCTCATTTACTCTTCATTCTACTCATCTATTTACTCGCTCATCTACTTGTCATTCTACTTTCTATTGAACTTTCTATCAAATGCTCTATCAAACGCTCTATCAAATGCGTCGATCAAGCGCACAAAACACATCAAACAATGCTTCAAACAATGCTTTCTATATGACTTTCTACCTACGCTGACGCTAGAGAGTTCGAAGTTTTCACCTTCTTTTTCCCTTCATAGTTTCTACTTTCTAGAACAACAAGAATCAAAATATTAACATGTTCAGCTATCAACTCAGCTATCAACTCAGCTATCTACTCATTCGTCTAGTAGTCAGTCTATCGCTTTGAAACATGCTTCAAAAGACGCGTTGATTAAGCGCATAACATGAGTCAAACAATGCTTCAAACAATGCTTTCTACTAAGCTTTTCACTGATCTTTCTACTGATCTTTCGATCGATCTTTCTATTGATCTTTCTACTAGTGAGCTTTCTACTGATCTTTCGATCGAGTCATCTAGTGAGCTTTCTACTGATCTTTTGATCAAGTTATTTAGTGAGCTTTCTACTGATCTTTCGATCAAGTCATCTAGTGAGCTTTTTACTGATCTTTCAACCGATCTTTCTACCAACCTTTCTATCAATCTTTCTATCAATCTTTCTATCAATCTTTCTACTGAGCTATCTATTGAGCTATTGACTGAGCTTTCTATCAAACACTCTATCAAACATTCTACATGCTTCAAAATACGTGTCGATTGAACGCATAACATGAATCAAACAATGCTTTCTACATGACTTTCTACATGACTTTCTACCAAGCATTCTTTATGACTTTCTACCAAGCACTCTTCATGTTTTTCTATCAAGCATCTTCGCTGATCTTTCTACTGATCTTTCAATCAAGTTATTTAGTGAGCTTTCTACTGATCTTTCGATCGATCTTTCTATTAATCTTTCTACTAGTAAGCTTTCTACTGATCTTTCAATTGAGTCATTTACTGAGCTTTTTACTACATGACTTTCTACATGACTCTTTACATGACTTTCTTCATGACTTTCTACATGACTTTTCATCAAGCTTCAAATTGCTTTGCAATCAAGAATCAATTTTGTTTTCTATCAAGCTTCAAACACGACTCTATCAATCATTCTACATGACTTTCTATCTCTCTAGTTTACTCATTAACTTTCTCATTAACTTTCTCATTGACTTTCTCATTGACTTTCTCAACGCATATATTAAATAGCTATTATTTAAATAGTCAAATCAATCATTAATTATTCAACGTTGCAACTACATATCAATGTTACAAATGTCAAAATAGTTGTGTTTATTGAATTAAACGATAAAGACGCATACTGCGCTCATGAGAATGCTAGAAATGCTAGAAATGTTGAAGATATTGACGCTTTTATGAACATGCATCAGCTAAAAGTGACGCAAATCTGAGACATGAAATTAAACGAATATTTGAAATATTGATCACTAAAAGCGCTAAAATCTGTCTCTGTCACTCTTTACAAATTGCAAATGCACGTCATATCTTCAACTTAATATATCATAAATTATGTCATGTTTAACTTAACAATGCTTGATAAACTCTTTATAGTTGATCAATTTTCTCAAGTTATTGAAAGCTTCTTAATAATTAACTTTATCATAATATATATTTATTCTGTGCTCACTTAGAATATCACATTGTCATATCATTCTTATAAACTTCATTTATTCATTTAGTAAACTTAATTATTACAGTTTTAATTATTTTAAACTAAAACAATCACAACGCATACATCACAAATTTTGAAAAAAGCATTATAAACAAGACAGAGTGAATCTGAATTTTTTTTATTTCTTCATTAAATGCATGCAATCTATGACTATGACACTGTTTAAACGCTGTGCATATGTTAAATTACATGTATTTTGATCAAAGTTGCTGCTTTATATCTTCTCATTGATCAATCACATTGATAGTTTATGCAAACAAGCGCTTTGAGTGAATCTAGAAGATAATTGAATGATGATGAATTGCATGAATTGCAACAATGCTGATTTGAAGATGATTGCAAGCAATGTTGATTCATTATAAGAAAACAGAAATGCAAAGTTGAAATGCTTATGTAATGATGAAAAGAACGTTGCTAACATTATTGATCTACTAATAAAGATATCAATGTTAGAGAAAGAGAAGAGTAAAGATCATTCATGAAAAGAGATAGCATTAAAGCTGATTCAATGTTTTCAACTCAACTCAGAAGAAAAACATCATATGAATCAGAATGTATTCATCGCGAAGAATATATAGAAATTAAAGACATCAGTTCAACTGCTTAACAAGCAGTTGCATACACAGAAAAGCACACGTCTTTCAACGAAAATTACGTCATGAGTGAACGTGATAAAAGAAGAAATAGTGATGAGAAAGTAATATTTCAGAGATGATCTGTCGTTGCTTTGCAAGAAATGAGAAGTCATGATTAAAATAATGAACAGAAGAGAAATAAAAAAGATACAGAAGAAGTTAATTGAGCAAATTTTACAAAGAATCGCAAGCATGTTGATAAATCAAAGAAATCTAATCATGTCACTTCGCAAGCTGAGTAGCGATGACATTTTTCTTCATGCAGTTAACTCAGATGCTTAAGCAAATCTGAAAAAGACTCAAACATGAGCAAAAGAAATCATGAGTTCAACACACGTAGCACGTTGAATCTTTGTAATGCTGACACATTAAATACACACTACAATAAACATAAACAATCAGAAAAAGATCATTGAAAGATTAATAAAAGATAATGTAAGACTTCATAAAGATCTGAAAGTTCTAAGAATAGTTTGACTCAAGAAGATAGCAAAGAGTGAAAAGACTCATTTATTGCTCATTGTAAAGATCATGATTGAAGCAATGACAAATTAACTAATGAACATGAGCATGCTGAACTTGTATCAAGAATGTGCATGCAAGCTATTTGAAAAAAACTGTCACATCACACAGTGCTTCAAATGTTACAAATTTGATCACATAACTAAGTTCTGCAGAAAGAATCAGCGCTGCAAAAAGTGTACAGACAAGCATCATATTAAAAAGTGCGTGATGTCTTCAAATAAAAGATGTTGCATCAACTGCAACGAAAATCACGAACTCTGAAGATGCATCTGTCTCAAGTGATGACAGCAGATGAAACAAGCATTCAAAATCTATAGAAACAGATTATTCAGATATTCTAAAATGTCTAAATATAATTGCGCACTCTTCTTGCTGTTTCTAAACTCTTTAGATTCAATGAACTCTTCAGATTCAATGAATCTCTTGAACTCAGCAACAATCATGTTGAAAACATACAGTTGAATCGCTGACAAATTAACTTGACAGATAATAGAAATCAAGAAGAGATGAGTTGATCTTTTCTCTTGCATGAGTAGCGACTCAGATGAGATGACATCTGAGCAGATTCAGAAACATTCAATCAGAAAGCAAGAAAGATTCTTGATGATCAAAAGCATATAAAAAGTCTTCTCATTGCAGAGTCAATAACAGTTATGAATAACTTTATGACAAAACAATCTTTTCTACGAATTCTACAATACAACATCAGAAAGTCATTAAAAATTCAAGAATCATTTCTAATTAATAAAGAAGTTCGCGAATTTGACATAGTAGCTATACAGAAGCAAGATCACAACAACAATGATTCACAATCATTTAACTCAGCACACAACTTCTTTCATCTAGTGAAAAACTCGTCATCTCAATCAAGAACATGCATATACATTAATAAACATTTAAGACTCAATCAATGAGTAGTAGAAACAGCTGAGTCAAACATTTGCTCAATCAGAATATTAACTTGCAACGCAAACAATGAAATGCAGACGCTAAGACTTCTAAACGTTTACAATTCATGTTCACTGTTTACTACATTTACAGAGAGATCTTTAATCATTTCTTGTTTGAATGAACTACTCAAGAATGACTGTGAACAACTAATTGTAGAAGATTTCAATTTACATCATTCTCATTGAGAGAAATGAAGATGTTTCACTCATTATACAATGACTGATACTTTACTAAACATCATTACAAACGCAAGACTGAAATTATTGCTGAAATCAGACATTATTACTTGCAAAGCTCACAATCAATTTACAATGATTGATCTAGTCTTTAGCAGCGAGAAAATACAGTTCATGACACGCAAGTGCAAGATATGAATTGATTTACATCAGAGATTGAATCATCTTTCGATCATTACAGAGCTATGTTTACAAACAATCTTAGTGCAACTCTCAACTTAATGACTTTGAAAGAAAATGAATACAGAAGCATTGAGTGCTTATTTGCAAATACATTTATCTTTGAATTGTTCTTTAGATGACAAGATTATGATGAATGACAAAGTGTGCAAAATTATCAAAGTGTTACAGAAGATCATCGAGAAATTTACTCTTTTGACAAAGTCATCAAATTGAGTAAGAGACTTTTGAAATCAAAGCTGCTTTGAAGTAGTAATGAAATCAAGATGACTGCAAATCATATGAAAAATGCAAGATACATTAGAAGCATGAAATAAATATCTGAAGCACAACAATTATAAAAACAAGATCATTTGATAAACAAAATACACACACTTCAGATCACAAATACATGAGTTGAGCGAAGCACTTAAATCAATATGATGCTTTGCAAAATGAGCTAGAATCGAAAGTCAGATATCTAAAAAGCTTTCTCAGTTTTCGTTACTGAAGTGAAGTGACATTGATTATATGACAACGACGTTCAAGAAAAAAATTGAGATACTGCGAGAAAAGTTCTTTCTCTCATCTTCTTAAGTGAATGTCAATAACATCGCAGAGTCATTCATATTTCTGACAGTCTCATTCAATTTACGCATCACAAAAGATGAAGTGAAGCAGACAATCAGATGAGTAAAAGCAGACAAAGCATCAGACACTTCAGATATTTTAAACAGAGTGCTTTAAGTGAATCTCACAGAACTGATCTCAGTACTGATGAGTTTATTCAACGCATGCATAATACACAAGTATCATTCAAAGCAGTTCAAAAAGACTCAGACAATAGTACTATGCAAATCAAAGAAAAGTGAATATATTGATTCAAAAACATATCAACTCATTGCTTTGCTTAATATCATGAGCAAAGCACTGAAGTCAATCATAATCAAAAGACTGAGTGACATAGTCAAGACTTATTATATGCTATCAAATGCTTAAATGAAAGCAAAATGCAAGCAATTCATGATCTTGACGTTAAATCTATTGATAAATCAAGTTCACACAGTGTAAAACTGTGAAATAAAATATATAATCTTCATGCTAAGCTTAGACATCATTGAAGCATTCAATCAAGTCTCACATGTCAGACTTTTGCATATGCTGAAAATGAAAAAAATGTCAAGTTACATAATTGAATGAACATGCAGCTTTCTAAAAAATCGAGAGATATCACTAATATTCAATGAATAAATAAGCGACATGCGTAAGATAAATGCAGACATATTGCAAAGATTTCTCATTTTATCAATTCTCTTTCTATTCTTCAACGCAAGTTTAATTGAAAAATGCAAAGCATTGAAAATTAAAATCAAAGTGCTTGACTTTATAAATGATATTAACATTCTAGTCTACGACAGATTCACTGATTTTTTTTATTTATTTCTTCATTAAGTGCATGCAGTCTATGACTATGACACTGTCTAGACGCTGTATGTATGCTAAGTTACATGTAATCTGGTCAAAGTCACTGCTTTATATCTTCTTATTGATTAATCACATTGATAGTTTGTGCATACAAACGCTCTCGCTCAATTCTCGCTACAGATTCACTGAAGAAATCTGCAAAATACTGAGCAAAGTACACAATGTCTGTGCGAAATGAGCTTGCACTCATGACATAACGTTCGCATCAGAAAAGTATGAGCTTATGCATTTCACTAGAAAATCAAAGAGATTCAACATGATGATTAGCATATAAATAGAAAACTCAGTTATCAAATTGAAATTAGATATATAAGTTTTAAAGATGCAACTGAACATGAAACTGCAATGAGATGCGCATCTTTGACAAATAAAGATGAATCACGTCATAAGAATATTGACACTTAGTCATTTTGAAGTCTTCACATAAGAAGCTATCTTCACAAAAGTGAGACAAGTATACTCAGCAGTAGTAAGATCAGAAATTGCATTCAAAGCATCAGTCTGACATCAGCGTAACAAGAAAAATAAACTGTTGAGCAAAGAATGCAGACTAGAAACACTTCAGAATCAGACTCTGCATCATGTAGCAGAAGTGTTCAAAAAAGTAAGCATCAAAACTTTAAAGACAGAAACATACATAAGTTTGCTACATGTTCATTTGAACATGCTACAGAACAAGATCACGCTACGCAGTCAAGTCAATGATCAAACGCAAGAGATCAGATAAGCATGCAAACTAATACATGTTCATTTGACGAGAGTTAATCGCGTCATTTCTCGCTTACTCATTATCAAGAAAGTAATGCTTTTGAGCATTTTAATTCAAGAAGACACAAGAATATAAATGAGATGCAAACAATTATCTCTTTCTGCAACAGCTTCAATAAGTTTTTTTTTTTATTTCTTCATTAAGTGCATGCAGTCTATGACTATGACACTGTCTAGGCGCTGTATGTATGCTAAGTTACATGTAACCTGACCAAAGTCGCTGCTTTATATCTTCTCGTTGATCAATCACATCGATAGTTTGCGCATACAAGCGCTCTTTCTCAACTCTCGCCATCGTACTTCCGTTTTCCTTTGTTCTTTCGCATTCTTCGCGTTCTACTCTTTCGTTTCTAATAGTCATTTTCTCGTCGCAATTCGAGTATTTTTCAAATACTCTAGTGTTGCAATTCTTCCAATTTTGATGATGAACAGTGTCAATATAGTGTCTGTGTTTTTGAGCTGAGCTTTTTCCTTAAGCTTTATCTGCTCTGCTCTATAATGTCTGCAGTTCAGCAGTAAATGCTTCGGCGTTTGCCTCGCATTGCATATTTCATAGCATTTGTTCGAATTATTCTCTGATAATCTATGCAAATAGCTCTTGAAATAATCATGTTTCATTTTCAGCTGAATAAAGGTTGAAAACGTTAGTCTATCGATTTTTCTCATCTCTTTTAGTGATTTATGACTTAGATTCACATTCGATATGTGCTTTTGATACTGGTTTTCCTTCTTGATGCTGCTTTTCCAGACATTTAACCATTGTAATTTCGCCTCTTTGCAAATTTGCTTTTTGACGAAGCTTATGATGATTGCTTTCGTGTTGTCGGTAACTGGTAATTCTTGAGCAGCGCTTTTGACCAATTGATCTGCTTTTTCGTTCCCAATAATGCTCTTGCGACTCGATATTCACTGTATGCGAATTTGACACTGATTCTGACGTAAATTGATCAAGTTTTGTCGTATGTCATCGAATAACTTCGCATTGACGTTGCTCTTTGCGTTTAGTCTTTGCAGCTT